>VFQQ010000080.1_pt1 | contig 254655 bp, 209 predicted proteins | sample 3512341 | NCBI WGS metagenome assembly VFQQ01 (sample SAMN10412373, study PRJNA504923) | tailings metagenome | isolation source: Relicate 2 Philex TSF1 revegetated site | place: Philippines: Tuba, Benguet | collected 2017-08-29 | reverse complement strand
GGCGGTCGTCCGGGCGTGAGAACCCCCGCGCGGACCTTGGCGGCCCCGTTCCCGGCGGAGCATCGGGGTAAAGCGCAAAACCAGCGCTCTGCCCATCTTCACACACCCAACGAACCTGTTCCTGATGGAAGACGTTGTTTGATGTGGCGATCCGCAAAATCGCGGTCACACTTCACTGGGCCGGCGTGGACCGGGGCCCCGTGGATTCAGGATTGCCCCGCAGGGGTTTTCGGTGCCGACCGGTGGTCGAGCCGACATATCGGAGAAGCCCCGGGCGCACGGCTGAAACTCCCGGCGGTCTGGTGGTTGAGGGGTGGTAGTTGAGGGCTGGTGGTTGGGGGTGGGGGTTGGGGGTTGGGGGTTGGGGTTGGGGGGTTGGGGGGGGGGGGGGGTGGGGGGGGGGGGGTGGGGGGGGTTGGGGTCAGGATCATGGGCGGCACGGCACACCATCACGGCGCAGCGCGGGGCACCGAGGCGGTCGTCGAGCGGGCGATGGCCTCGCTGGACGAGCACCACCTGGTGGTGTGGTCGCGGAACGTGGGGCTTCGGGAGCGGTTCGTGCTGGAACTGGTGCGGCACACGCACGGGCTGCCCGATGCGCAGACGATGGTGCTGGCGGGGGCGTCGATCCACACGATCGACGGGTTCTGCCGCCAGCTGGACCGGGCGCTGCCCGCGTCGGACGGACGGCGGCTGGCCCGGACGGTGCACGGGCAGGGGGGGATCGTGGAGCGCCTGCGCGACCGGTCGATGCACCCGCTGGTGCACATCAAGCAGCGGTACTACGTGTGGCGCGACGCCGATGCGCTGCTCCGCCACGATGCGCGGCTGTTCGGGCGGCTGGTCGATGCGCTGTGCGGCGTGGCGGCCGAGGCCGAGTACGCCAGCGAGGACCTGCTGCTGCTGCACCGGGTGGTGTTCATCGGCGGCCCGGCCCTGCAGACCTACGCCGAAGACCCGCGCAGCCAGTTCAGCCACTGGCTCACCGAGCGCCGCGGCGGCGAGACGGTGCGCCCCCTCTGGGCCGAGGTGAGCGGGCTGGAGCGTCCGCCGTTCGAACTGATGGCGCTGACATAACTCTCCCCGGCCGTACTGCGTCCCGCCCCCCCCCTCGCCACCCCCCCCCCCCGGCTGCGGGTGCGGGTGCGGCTGCGGGTGCGGGTGCGGGTGCGGGTGCGGGGGTGGGGGGGTGGGGGGGTGGGGGGGTGGGGGGGGGTTGACCCGCGAGGGCGGGGCGGCTTTGCTCCCCTCCGTCATGCGCATCATCGCCGGAACCTATCGACGCCGCACGCTGCTGAGCCCGCGCGGCTTCACGACGCGCCCGATCCCCGACCGGGTGAAGGAGTCGGTCTTCGGGATGCTGGGGCAGCGGGTGGAAGGGGCGCAGGTCGTGGACCTGTTCGCGGGGTCGGGCTCGGTGGGGCTGGAGGCGCTGAGCCGGGGCGCCGCGGGGTGCCTGTTCGTGGAGCGCGACCGGCAGACCGCCGAGGTGCTTCGGCGGAACATCGACCTGCTCGGGTGCGCCGACCGGGCCACGGTGGTGATGGGCGATGCGCTGGGCCTGAGCGTGACGGCCCGCTGCCCGCGCCCGCTGGATGTGGCCTTTGTCGATCCGCCGTACCCGATGTCGACCGACGAGGGGACGTGGCGGCGGATCCGCGCGCAGTGCGCAGCGCTGGGGCGGCTGCTGGCGATGGACGGTTTCCTGCTGGTGCGCACGCCGTGGCCGTTTCGCATGGAGCAGCCCGACGCCGGCGCGGCCGGTGAAGGCCCCGGCCACTCCCGCGGTCATGGGGCGGAGACGGGCGAGGGCGCGCGCGGGGGGCGGGGTGGGAGGGAGCGAGGGCCCGGCCGAGGGCGCCGGGCCGGGAGTCCCGAGCCGTTCCGCTGGGATGCGCCCCAGCGCGGGGGGCGACGCCGGGCGCGCAGCGCCGGGGACGAGGACCACGGGCTCGACGGGGCCGGTGATGCCGACGAAGGGCTGGCCCCCGAGCAGGTCGAGCGCTTCGGGACGCCGCTCTCACCTGAAGAGGTGGCCGCGATGATGGCCCTGGACGCCCAGCGCCTGCACCCCGAGGGGCTGGACCGCGCGGAGCACCCCGCCGGGCCGATCCTGGGCGACCTGTCGATCGAAGGGTGCCGCGGGCCCGAGACGCACGCCTACGGCAGCACCGCGGTGCACTGGTACATGCGGTCCGTGGGCTGACGCCGGATCTGCACCGGGCGGGCGGGACCTGGTGTCAGTCTCCGGCGGCGGGGTTGACCACGGGCTTGGGGGCCTCAGCGCCGGCGGGCAGTTGCGGCACGACGGTGAAGGTCATGGTGGACTCGGGCGTGAAGTACGAGGCGAAGGTGGAGCGGATCTCGTCGGCGGTCATGGCCTGGTAGGCGGCGGGGAGGGCGATGACGTCGTCGAGGCGCACGTCGCGGTAGGTGGCGCCGGCCAGGCGCCCGCGCCAGAAGCCGGGCTCCTTCATGCTCTCGTCGAGGGTGTTGGCGATCTGGCGCTTGGCCACGTCGAGTTCGTCGGCGGTGGGGCCGTGCTCGGCAAACTCGCGGTACATCTGCAGGACCGTGGCGGCCAGGTCGCCGGTCTTGGCCGGCTCGGTGGGTGCGGCGGCCATGAACAGGCCCATGCCGGGGAAGGTCTCGCCGGGCTGGAGCTGGGCGGAGATGGAGTAGACCAGTTGCTTCTCCTCGCGGATGACGCGGATCATGCGGGTGGAGAGGATCCGGGCGGCGAGGCTCATGCGGCGCGTGTCGGCGATGTTGCGCGCATCGGGCCCGAAGAACCCGCAGAGCACCACCGCCTGCGGCGTGCGGGTCTCGATCTCGCGCCGGATTTCGATCGGCCCGCGAGGGCGCTGGACGCGCCGCAGGTCGGTCAGGGTGTCGGGGGTGATGCGCTCGCGCGTGGGGAGCGAGCCGAGGTAGCGGGTGACCAGGTCCATGGCGCGGTCGAGGGGCAGGTCGCCCACGATGCTCACCTCGATCGGGGCCGTGGCGATGACCTGGTCGATGCGGGCCTGGGCCGCTTCGAGGGTGAGGCGTTCGACCTGCTCGCGCGTGAGCGGGCGCCCGCGGACCTCGCCGGCGGGCCACAGCGAGTCGGCGATGATCTCGGCCAGGACGCCCTGGGGCTGGGTGCGGCGGGCTTCGATGGCCTGGACCTGGCGGGTCTTCCACTGCTCGAAGGCCGGGGCCTCGACGCGGGGCTCGGTCAGCAGCAGGTGGGCCAGCTGCATGGCCTCCTCCAGGTCGTCGGGCGAGCCGGAGACGGTGAGCGTGAAGGTATCGGTGCCGGCGCTGCCGTTGACGTTGGCCTTCTTCCCGGTCATCAGGTCGCGGATCTGCGTGCTGGAGAGACGTGCGGTGGCGCGGCGCGAGAAGGCCAGGCCGGCGGCCTCGCTCACGCCGCGATTCTCCGCGGTTTCCTGGATCGTGCCGGCGGCCAGCACGATGGAGATCGCCACGTCGTCGCGGCGCTGGTCCATGAAGCGGTGGTGCACGCGGACGTTGTTGCTCAGCCACGCGCTGGTGACGCCGGAGTCGGCGTGGGTCGAGCGCTCGGAGATCGAGCCGGCGCGCGGCGGCTGCTCCATCAGGGCGTTGACGCGGGCGACGGTCTCGACGCGCGCGGGCGTGACCTCCACCGCGCGCCGTCCCAGGAGCAGCAGGTCGTCCTCGGTCGGCTCGCCGCGTCCGCTGGGGCCCTCGTAGACGAAGGTCGCGTGGCGCGGGTCGAACTGCTCGGTGAAAGCGGCCCCCACCTCCTCGGGCGAGATCGCCGGCAACAGCGCCCGCAGCAGTTCCAGGCGCTGCGCCGCGGACATGATCGGCTCACCGGCGGCCACCGCCCGGTTGAAACGCCCGATCATCGCGTTGGCGGGCATCGTGCTCTCGCGCGGGACGGCCTGCTCGGCGGACGAGAGGAGTGCTCGCCGGGCGTCGTCGACCTCGTCGGTGGTGAAGCCGTGGAGGCGGGCGCGCTGCAGTTCCTCGCCGATCTCCGCGAGCATGGCCCGCCACTGCTCGGGCTGACCGCTCGCCGAGACGCCGGCCTGACGCATCACACCGGCCAGGTCGCTGGCCGAGGCGCTGGCGGTCAGGAAGGAGGCGGTGCCGGCGGCGACGCGGTTCTGCATGCGCCGGTTGAAGGCCCACTGGCCGATCGTCTCGACCAGGTCGCGCCGCAGGTGCCCGACGGTGGTCGTCGGCGGGCGTGCGCGGTCGATGCGGGTCACCGAGAGGTTTGTGCCGGTGAGTTCGGGGTCGGTGGCGACGATGGCCCGCGCCGAGTCGGAAGGGCGCACGCCTGCGTCGAGGTTGGGCGGGGCCTTGCCCGCGGGCCCGGAACCGAAGTACTTGGTGATCGCCTCCAGGATCACCTGCGGGTCCATGTCGGCCACGACCATCACCGTGGCGTTGTCGGCGGTGTACCAGGTGCGGTAGTAGTCCAGGAAGTTCCGGCGCTGGACCGAAAGGATGGTCTGCTCGGTGCCGATGGGCAGGCGCTCGGCCAGGCGTGAGCCCGGCACAAGGCGAGCCAGCACCTGTTCGCCCACGCGCTGGCGGGGCGAAAGGCGGGCGCGCTTTTCCTCCATGATGATCTGACGCTCCGCTTCGATCTCCTCGTCGCGCAGCGACAGGCGGAAGAGCACGTCGGACATGAACAGCAGCGCCTTGCTGACATTTTCGGGCTTCGTGTCGGGCAGCGCCAGTTGGTAGGTAGTCTGGTCGAAACTCGTGAAGGCGTTCTGGTGACGCCCGAACGTGAGGCCGATCGACTCGAAGAAGGGGATCAGCGTGCCGGGCGGGAAGTTCTCCGACCCGTTGAACGCCATGTGCTCCAGGTAGTGCGCCAGCCCGCGCTGCTCGTCGGTCTCGTTGAGCGAGCCGGAGGCGATGTTGGTCCAGATGTGCACGCGCCCGGGCGGCGTGGCGTGCTGGCGGATGATGTAGCGCACGCCGTTGGGCAGCGTCCCGGTCACCAGCGAGGGATCGGTCGGGAGCGGTGCGTTGAGGTCGGCGCTCATCCGGACCGGGGCCTGCGCCGGGCTTGGCGCCGCCGCGGGAGAGGGGCGCGGTGCCTCGGCGAGCAGCGCCGGCGCGATCGTGAACAGGGAACCGGCAACCAGCCAGTGAACCAGGGGCGAACGGCGCAGCGCGGTGTGCATCAGCAGTCTTCCTTGGGTTGGAGATCGGTGTGGGGCAGGCCTTGGGGCGAGCATCGGGTAGGCGGTCAGGGCGGGAGATCCAGTGTACGTGAGCCGTGGGGTGTTGTTGTGTACGGTGGTCCGCAGTCCGGCGGAGCGAGCGGTTTCCCGTGCGGGACAACCCGGATCGGTGGTCGGTGTCGTTCCGTGTCCCGGGGTTGGTTCAGGGTTGCGGGCGGTCGTCTGGTGACGAGGTGGGCCGAGGGCGGCGCGGCGCGGCGTCTGGCCCGCGCGCGGGGGGATCGTCGGCCAGTTCGTCGGCGCGGTCCGGCGGCGGGCCGGGCAGGAACGCGACCCACCCGCGGTGATCCGGGTCCAGGGCGCCGCGGAGAGCCCGCACGACCTCCTCCGGTAATGTGGTGCGGTAGGCCTCGGGCGCCTCGGCCAGTTCGTCGATCGTCCAGCCGTAGAACCCGGCCATGGGCAGCATCTCGGCCCAGTAGCGCGGCTCGGCGAGCCGCGCGGCGGACTCCGCGGCCAGGGCCTCGACCACGCCCTGCACCTCGCCGGCGCCCACGCCGTCGCGGTGGAGCCGGTCGAGCAGCAGGGTGACGCGCTGGAAGACCGCGGCGGCGGTGTCGGCGTCGGCGGTGATCGTGAAGGTGGCCATGACGCGCCCGATGCCCGGATAGACCCGGCCGGGCATCGAGTCGACGCGCGCGGTCGCCGAGTGCCCGTGGAGTTCGCGGGCCAGCGCCGTCAGGCGTTCGCGCAGGACGGCGGCGACCACCGCGTGCAGGCGGACCGCGCGCAGGTCGCTGATGTCGGCGCCCTGCACCGCGATGACCAGCGCCGCGCGGTTGCCGGGCATCATGCCGCGCGACTCGACGCGCAGCGGGGCGCGATCGATCTGGGCGTGCCGCAGGTCGCCCAGCCACGCCGGTGAACTGCTCGGCCGAGAAGGCAGACTGCCCAGGGTCGCCCCGGCCAACCGGGCGACCTCCGCGGGATCCACATCGCCCACGACCGCCACTTCCACCGCGCCGACGCTCACGACGTGGGCCAGCCACGCGGCCACCGCCTGGTGTGTGCAGGCGCTGAGGCTCTCCACGCTCGGCCGGCGCAGGCGCGGATCCTCCGAGAGCGACCGCAGCCGATCGGCCAGGTGGTCCATGCGCATGCCGGGGCGCGGCCCGCGCCGGGGTTCATCGGCGGCCTCGGCTCCCTGGGCACGCTGGCCCGGTGGCGGACCACTCCAGCGCTGTGCCCGGGTGATGGCACGGCCCCTCGCCGCCGACAGGGCGTCGGGGTCGATCGTCGGTGCCGACAGCATCGCGGTAAGTTCTTCCAGCGCTTCTTCGAGTTGGTCGACGGGGCCCTCGAACCGCAGCACGAGCCCCTCCGGCAGTGAACCGGTCCGGATGTTCACGCCGTGATCGTCCACCGTCGCCGGCGGTCGCCACGCGGCCGCCGCCAGGGACGAGACCCCGCGGTCTGCGGCGGATTCGTGGGGCTCCCCGGCGTGCACGCGCACCTGCACCCAGACCTGCCCCGCCGCGGTTCCGTCGCGCTGCGGACGGACATGCACGCTCAGTCCGTTGGCCAGTCGCAGCGTGCAGACGTTGGCGATGAGCGACAGTTCGACCGTCGTTACGGCTTGGCTGGGAGCGACGGCCTGCCGCGAGGGAGGCTCGGCGGATTCGGAAGCAGCGATCACTGGATAACCCGCAAGGCCGACAATGGCACCGAGCAGCCCGGCCGCCAGGAGCGTGCGGGCTGTCGTGCGGGTGTGGGGGGGCCTGTTGGGCCGGAGCTTGAGGATGGGTGGGAAGTGAGCCACGTGAGCCAGAGAACGTACAAGCAAGCCGCGGGCGGGTTGCGGGAGGCCGAATAAACTCCGGACGTGGTCAGCGTGGTGTCGGGCATTCTGGGGCAGGACGGGCCGATCGCGCGGGCGATGGGGGCGGAGTACGAGTGGCGACGTGAGCAGATGTCGATGGGCGAGGGCGTCGCCCGAACCCTGGCCGCGCGGGGGAAACTGATCGTCGAGGCGGGGACGGGCGTGGGGAAGTCGTTCGCGTACCTGGTGCCGGCGATGGTGCGCGTGATGACCGCGGGGATGGGGCCGCCCGATGGGGGCGGCGCGGACGCGCAGGGCGAAGAGTCCGGCGAGCGGGTGGTGATCGCGACGAACACGATCGCGCTGCAGGAGCAGATCGTGCGCCGGGATATCCCCTTCCTGATGGAGACGATGCAGGGCGAGGGCGGGCCGGGTGCTGGGTGGGGGCTCGACCCGCGCCGATGCCGCCCGCTGGTGGCGGCGCTGTGCAAGGGGCGCGGCAACTACCTGTCGATCCGGCGGCTGAAGATGGCCAGCCAGCGCCAGGACCGGCTCTTCGCCGATGCGGCGCAGCGGCGCTCGCTGCACGTGATCGAGGACTGGGCCTACACGACGGACGACGGCACGCTCTCGACACTGCCGCCGCTGGAGCGCTCCGGCGTGTGGGACCGTGTGCAGAGCGACACGGACAACTGCATGGGGCGTCGCTGCCCGACGTACGAGACGTGCTTCTACCAGCGCGCCCGGCGCGAGATGGAGCGCGCCAACCTGCTGGTGTGCAACCACGCGCTGTTCTTCGCCGACCTGTCGATGCGCCGCGAGGGGGCCGGGTTCCTGCCGGCGTACACGCACGTGATCCTCGACGAGGCGCACGGCGTGGAAGACGCGGCGTGCGACCACTTCGGCCTGACGCTGACCGAGGGGCGCCTGGAGCACCTCTTCGGGTCGCTCTACCACGCCGGCACGGGCAAGGGGTACCTGGCGCAACTGGCCGGCGTGCTCAGCGGCGTGGGGCACGCCGGGCAGATCGACGCGTGCGTGCACCAGGTGATCGAGGCGCAGGGGGTATCGCGCGCATTCTTCCAGGCGGCGCAGGATCTGGTGCGGTCGGGCGCGACGCGGAGCGGGCGCCTGCCCGAGCCGGGGATGATCCGCGTGTCACTGGCGCCGGCCCTTCGCGGTCTGGCGGTGCGTCTGCGCACGCTCAAGGAGGCGGTTGAGCACGAGCCCGACCAGTTCGAACTCAACGCCTATGCCGTCCGCGCCGACGCCGCGGCCTTCGACGCCGAGGCGCTGGTGAACCAGAGCGTGGAGGGGAGCGTGTACTGGGTGGAAGCGGGCGGGGTCGAGGAGGGAACGTCGCCCGCCGGCGCGGGGCGTCGCGTCTGGCCGCGGGTGCGGCTGGCCTGCTCGCCTGTGGAGGTCGCGCCGCTGCTGAAGCAGCACCTGTTCGAGAAACAGGTCAGCGTCGTGCTGACCAGCGCGACGCTGTCGCTGAAGTCCGGCGCTGCACCCCAACCCAGGGTCGGGCGCACCATGCCGGAGCACGACGACGGCTTCGGCCACCTGCGCGCCCGCCTGGGCGTTGACGGGGCCCAGACCCTGCAGCTGGGCTCGCCGTTCAATCACGCGCAGCAGAGCCGGCTGGTGGTCGACGTGCTGGCCGGCGAGCCGAGCCGCCCGGTCGCCCGCGCGCCGGGACCGGGCGAGGCGCGAGCCGGTGGGCGCGGCCGTTCGGAGTACCACGCGGCCCTGGCGCAGCGCATCGCGGTGCACCTCACGGCCACCGACGGCGGGGCCTTCGTGCTTTTCACCAGTTTCGACACGCTCAACCGGGTCGCGGCGGAACTCGACCCCGAACTGGCCCGTCATGGGTGGCCGATGCTGGTGCAGGGGCGCGACGGACCACCCGGGCAGGTGCTCGAACGCTTCCGGCTCGATCCGCGCAGCGTGCTGCTGGGCGCGGCCAGTTTCTGGCAGGGCGTGGACGTGCGCGGGCACGGCTTGCGGAACGTGATCATTACACGCCTGCCCTTCGAGCCGCCCGACCGCCCGCTGGTTGAGGCCCGGGCCGAGCGGATCATCGCGCGGGGCGGAGACCCGTTCCGCGAGGACGCGCTGCCGCGTGCGATCCTGCGGTTCAAGCAGGGCTATGGGCGGCTGATCCGCAGCGCCTCGGACACGGGGATGGTGGTCGTGCTCGACCCCAGGATCGTGACCACGCGATACGGGCGGAAGTTCATCGACGCACTCCCGCAGGGCGTGCCGCTGGAAGTGCTGCGGGTCGAGGACGCCCTGCAGGGCCGCTCGCCTTCACCCGCAGAGCCCAGACCGAAGAACTCGCCCACGGGGCAGCCCGCAGACCTGCACCTGGATGTGTAAATCGAGAGTCGCTCACGCCGAAGGACGGCAAGTAGCCAACCCGTCACCGGCGACGGCGACAGGCGGCCAGACCCACGAAGCCCAGGAGAGTCATCGCGCCCGGCGAGGGGATCGACTCGAAAGCGACCTCTGCCAGGCCCGTGTAGTTGGGCGAGCCGTTGTTGGCCAGGATGCGGAAGTCGACGCGCGAAACGTTCGCCACGGGCGTGAACACGTAGGACTGGGCGATGGCGATGTTGGGCAGAGCGGGCTGGTTGAGCAGCTGGAACAGCTCGTTGTTGTTCGCGTCGAAGAGACGGAGGTTGAACAGCGTGACGGCGTACCCGGGGTCCGCCGCGATGCCGTTGGAACGATGGTTCCACATGTGGAAGGTGCCGATGGTGACGGGCTGGTTGAAGAAGAACGACGCGGCGGCGTTGTTCTGGTTGAGCGCGCCGGCGGCGGTCGTCCAGTGGTTGTTGATCGCGTAATTGGCGTGAGCACTGGCGGGTGTGAAGTTCGCGGGCATGCCGCTTCCGTTGATCGTGTTGAGGATGCTGTAGAGCGCGCTGAACGTGCTGGTGGCGGTGGCGGAGTCTGGCTGGAACAGCTGCGCCGAGGCCGTGGTCGCCGTGGCTCCGGCGATAGCCAAAACAAAGACGACTCGACTCATGGTTGTTACTCCTTCATCCCGGATTGATATCGTCGGAGTAATCACGCGACACGACAGGGCAACATACTTCCCCGGATCGAGGTAGACCAACAAAGTCCGTCATTTTCAGCAAGATTCGGGGTTCCGCTCGATCTGGGACGGGATTTTTATTCGGGGTACGCAGAACCCATCGAGCCTGAGGCATCCCTCGAACGCTCTCTATCGGTGCAGCCCCTATGCGTCCCAGGTGCGCCGGTTACGAGCAGGCCTTGCGGAGCGCGTCGACCTTGTCGGTGCGCTCCCAGGTGAAGGTGTCATACTTCTTGCCGTTGTACGTGACGGTGCCGGGCGGGCGACCGAAGTGCCCGTGGCGCGCGGTGAGGGCGTAGATGGGGGTGCGGAGGTTGAGCGACTCGATGATGCCCCGCGGGGTGAGCCGGAAGTTCTCACGGATGGCGGCGGAGAGTTTCTCCTCGCTGACCTTGCCGGTGCCGAAGGTGTCGACGTAGACGCTGGTGGGGTCGGCCACGCCGATGGCGTAGGAGAGCTGGATCTCACAGCGGTCGGCCAGGCCCGCGGCGACGACGTTCTTGGCGATGTAGCGGGCCATGTAGGTGGCCGAGCGGTCGACCTTGGTGGGGTCCTTGCCGGAGAAGGCGCCGCCGCCGTGACGCCCCATGCCGCCGTAGGTGTCCACGATGATCTTGCGCCCGGTGAGGCCGGTATCGCCGTGGGGCCCGCCGACCTCGAAGCGTCCTGTGGGATTGACGTGAACGGTGATGGACGGGTTGAACCATTTGCCCAGGACGGGCTTGATGATGTGCTCGACGACCTGCTTCTTGAGGTCGTCCTGGCGCTCGTTCCATATCGGGTCATGCTGGGTGCTGACGACGACGGTGTCGACGCGGACGGGCTTGTCGTCCTGGTACTCGACGGTGACCTGGCTCTTGGCGTCCGGGCGGAGGCCGGCGATGATCCCGTCGCGCCGGACGTGGGCCTGCTGCTCGATCAGGCGGTGGGCCAGCTGGATGGGCAGGGGCATGAGCTCGGGCGTGTCCTTGCAGGCGAACCCGAACATCATGCCCTGGTCGCCGGCGCCCTCGCGGTCTACGCCCATGGCGATGTCGGGCGATTGCTTGTTCAGCGCCACCAGCACCGCGCAGCTCTCGGCGTCGAACCGCATGTCCCCCGAGGTGTACCCGATGTCGCGCACCGTCCTACGGACCACGTCGGGGATGTCTACGTACGTCCGCGTCGTCACCTCACCGGCCACCACCACCAACCCCGTTGCGCACAGCGTCTCGCACGCCACACGGGAGTAAGGGTCATCGGCGATCATCGCGTCCAGGACGGCGTCGGAAATCTGGTCCGAGACCTTGTCGGGGTGCCCCATCGACACGGACTCGGACGTGAACAGGCGGCTCTGCATGGCATGCATCCTCGGGGTAGTGGGCCCGGCTGGCCAGGGGTGTGACCTGCGGCTCGGACCGTGGCGAAAGCGAGGGTAGGCACCCGTGGGTTGGCAGGTCCCCGGCCGAATAGTCCCGGCGCGGCCCCTCCGGCGCGAGGCGCGCGAGAATCTGGGTGATCTCGGGAAAATCGCCTCCGACAGGCGCCCGCCGGGAACCGTTCTTCCAGGCGTGGTCTATATTCGATGCACCGAGTCCCCCGCAAGGACGGCCGGCTCAGCCGCCGTCCGGTGCGCACGCGAGATGTTCCGGTGCGCCGTGGGAAGGGCGGCAAGCACGTTCGTGGGAGTCTGAGCAACAAGCGAGCCCGGCGTGCGTCCGCACGCACGCCGGGCAGGGCGGGGTTCCGCGTGGGTGAAGATCAATCGGAGGGTTCATGAACACGGCAGCATCAGACAGTCAGCACAACAATGGCGGATGGTGCCCGGGGGTGACTCCGGGGCGGTTCTGGTCACGGCTGGTGTACGGATCGGTTCGGGCCGCGACGGTTCTGGCAGTGGTGGTCCTGTCGGTGGTTGGCGTGTCGAACGCCGTGGCGTCCACGCCTCAGGGCACGGTCTTCACGTTCCAGGGTCGCCTGGATGCGGACGGTGCGCCGTACTCGGGCAGCGCGGACTTCCAGTTCCGGTTGTTTGCTGAGGAGAACGGGGGGACGCAGGTCGGGTCCACGCTCGATCGCGCGGGCGTGGCGGTGCTGGCGGGGACGTTCAAGGCCGACCTGGACTTCGGCGCACAGTTCCTGGGCCAGGCGCGGTATCTGGAGATCGCGGTGCGTACGCCGGCGTGGGGAGGAGGCGGCCCGGGGCCGGTGTTCACGACGCTGCAGCCGCGTCAGCGGCTGAACGCCGTTCCGTACGCCCTCTACGCGCTGAGCACGAACACGCCGTTCGTGACCACGGGCAACCAGACGCAGCTGAACGGGCTGCTGGGGATCGGAACGGCCCCGACGTTCCCGCTGTCGGTGGCCGGGATCATTGAGTCATCTTTCGGCGGTTTCCGCTTCCCGGACGGCACCGTACAGACGTCCGCGGCGGTGAGTGGGCTCCGCGGTGTGATCGAGTTCACCACGCCGGGCGACACGTCGTTTCAGGTACCGCCGGGCGTCACCAGCCTGCTGGTCGAGGTGTGGGGGGGCGGCGGCGGCGGCGGGGGAGGTTGCTCGGGGTACAACTCGACGCAGCCGGCTTCGTCATTTGCCGGCGGTGGCGGCGGCGGTGGCGGGTCGGGCGCGTACGCGCGGTCGGTGATCCCGGCCGTGCCGGGAACAACGCTGACCATCCGTATAGGCGCCGGCGGCGGTGGTGGGCCCGGTGGGGTGCAGATGAACCCGGGGTTCATCCAGGTGGGTACTCCCGGCCAGCCCGGCAACCCCTCTTCGGTGCTGAGCGGCACCACCGTGCTGGTGACCGCGGCCGGTGGGTCACCGGGCTTGGGTGGGACCCTCATCCCCAACACCGGGCCGGGCGTCGGCGGTGCCGGTGGGCAGGGTGGCGCGGTGATCACACCGGGTCAGATCCGACGCGGCGGCGCGGCGGGCTTTCCAGGTCAGCCGTCCGGGTTCGGGCAACTCACGCCGACCGCTGGGGGTGGGCCGAGCCCGCCCGGTGCGAGCGGGACGATCGCGCCGCTGGGCTCGGCGGGCGGCGCCGGCGGGTTCGGCGGTGGCGTGTCGTTCTCGCCGTCATTGGGGTTGGCGGCCGGCGCGGGGTCGCCAGGACAGGCCGGGTACGTGATCATCCACTATTGACTATTGACGGGTCCTGAGTCGGCGTCAGTCGCAGCGCGAGTTCACCGTGCTCGCGGACGCAACCAGCAACGGTGATCGGCGCCGGTGAGGGCGCGCCGGCATGGCGTGGCCATCAGGGAGAACACCGCGATGCAGCGCGTCGGCACTTGCTCGGCGCGCCGGGGGCGATATTCTTTTGGCATGGACGGAGTCGCCGTCCGTGTACGGCATCGGTGTCGAGTGTTGCGAAGACGGGGCGCGGGGGCGCTGCTCGGCGACGACGTGGTGAACCATCCCGGCGCCCGCGCCCCGGCAGAGGGGCACTCACGCGGCGCGCCGGACCAACGCACGCGGGCGGAAGGTCGCCCGACGCACACCTGATCAGGTGTGATCCACTCGGGGCGGTGATCTGTTCCATGGCGACCATTACCTCGTCCTCGAAGAACGCGTTCATCACGGGCCGCTGGACGGCCGAGGATTCGGCCCGGCTGTACGGCGTGGCCGACTGGGGCAAGGGGTACGTGGGTGTGAACGCCCGCGGTCACGCGACGGTGATGCCGACGAAGGACCCTTCCCGGCAGGTGGACCTGCACGAGGTTGTGCAGGGGCTGCGCGAGCGGGGGATCCACACGCCGGTGCTGCTGCGGTTCAACAACATTCTGGAGCACCGGCTGCGGGAGATCCGCAAGGCGTTCGATGACGCGATGGCGGAGCAGAGCTACACGGGCGGGTACTCGTGCATCTACCCGATCAAGGTGAACCAGCAGCGTCACGTGTGCGAGCAGATCGCGTCGCTGGCGGCGGGGCTGAACTTCGGGCTGGAGGCGGGGTCGAAGCCGGAACTGCTGGCGGTGCTGGGGCTGTCGGCGGCGGCGGGGGGCGTGGGCGTCAACGGGATGCCGATCATCTGCAACGGGTTCAAGGACTCGGAGTTCATCGAGACGGTGATCCTGGCGACGAAACTGGGGCGGAACATCATCCCGGTGGTGGAGAAGTTCAGCGAGCTGGAACTGATCGTGCGGCACGCGAAGGCGTACAACGTCAAGCCGCGGATCGGGGTGCGGGTGAAGCTCAGCTCGCGTGGGGCGGGGCGGTGGGAGAGCAGCGCTGGGGCGCGTTCGAAGTTCGGGCTGTTCGTCAGCGAGGTGCTGCGTGCGGTGGAGTTCCTGCGGGCGCACGACATGCTCGACTGCCTGAACCTCCTGCACTGCCACGTGGGGAGCCAGTTGTACGACATCCGCGTGCTCAAGAACGCGATCAACGAGCTGGCGCACATCTACACCGAGCTGCACCGCATGGGCGCAGGCCTGACGACCATCGATATCGGCGGGGGCATGGGGGTGGACTACGACGGCTCGCAGAGCGCCTGGAGCAGCTCGATCAACTACAGCGTGCAGGAGTACGCGGCGGACGTGGTCTACCGCATCAAGGCGGTCTGCGACGACGCCCGCGTGCCGCACCCGCTGATCATGAGCGAGTCGGGGCGGGCGATGGTGGCCTACTCGTCGGTGCTGATCCTGGACGTGCTGGGGTCGTCGAAGTTCGAGGCCGACCCCGACCTGCCGCGGATCGAGGCGATGATGAAGGCCGAGACCGAGCGCGGGGGCGAGGTGCCCCAGCCGGTGCTCGACCTGCTGGAGTCCTACCGCAACCTGACCGACCGCAACCTGCTGGAGACCTACCACGACTGCACGCAGGCCCGCGACGAGGCGATGAGCCTCTTCTCGCTGGGGTACATGAGCCTGCCGATGCGGGCCGCGGCGGAGCAGTTGTTCTGGGCCATCGGTCACAAACTCCTGGAGCGCGCCAGCCGTCGCGGCGACCTGCCCGACGAGTTCGAGAACCTGCCCGACCTGCTCAGCGACATCTACTTCTGCAACTTCTCGCTCTTCCAGTCGATGCCCGACTCGTGGGCGATCGACCAGCTCTTCCCGATCTGCCCGATCCACCGGCTCAACGAGGAGCCCACGCGGCGGGGCATCCTGTCGGACATCACCTGCGACAGCGACGGGAAGATCGACCACTTCGTCGACAAGCGGATCGACAAGAAGGCCCTGGAACTCCACGAACTGCGACCGATCCAGGAGGAATCCAACGGCACGGTGACGGTCACGAACTACGAGCCGTACTACCTCGGCGTCTTCCTGCTGGGGGCCTACCAGGAGATCCTCGGCGACCTGCACAACCTGCTGGGCGACACGCACGCGGTGCACCTGTCGGTGGGCCCGGACGGCAGCTGGACCATCGAGGAGGTCATCGAGGGGGACACCGTCGAGGAGGTGCTGCAGTACGTGCAGTACGACGTGAAGGACCTCAAGGACGCGATGCGCCGCGATATCGAGGTGGCCTGCCGTCAGGGCCGCCTGACGCTGCCCGAGGGCAAGAGCCTGCTGAAGTACTACGACGATGGGCTGGAGGGGTACACCTACCTCGAAGAGTGATCATCGGGCGGGCTGGCGTGGCGGGGGCAGGGGCGGGGTGGTGCGTGTGGGATAAGGACAGGCCGCTCAGCGCGTGTCCAGCCCGGTGCGCACGCCCAGACGACCGCCCGCCTCGTGCACGCGGATCACGTCGGTGTAGGGCACGTCCGGCGCAGCGCGGACGGCGAACTCGATCTCCGACCGGTCCACGCCCGCCGCGAAGCGCTCCATCGCGGCGACGGCCTCGGCGACGCCCGCCGCGTCCAGGTTCAGCAGCGGCGCGGTGATGCGCGTGGCCCCGTCGGGCCCGGCGACCAGCGTGAGGCGCACCTGCACGCGCGCCAGGGCGTACGGGTCGGGGGTGCGGGGGTCCGTGGCGTCCGGAGTGTCCTGAGCAGCGGCGCGTTCTTCCGAGCGGGCCAGCAGGCTGGGCAGGAACCACTCCGGTGCGATGAAGGCCGAACTGGCCATGAAGAACACCAGGATCACCATGACCACGTCGACCATGGGCGTCATGTTCGGCCCGAAGTGCAGCGATCGCACGTGCAGGGCGTCGCGTCGGCGGAAGGCCCGGGTCGAGCGGCTCATGGCGTGCGCTCCGTGCCGAGGCGCACACCGCTGAAGCCCGCGCGCCGTGCCGCGCGCAGCACGGGCTCGACCTGGCCGTACGACAGGCGGCGGTCGGCCCGCACGACGATGGGGACGCTCTCGGGCGTGGTGGCGGGGCCGAGGGTGGGTGCGAGTTCGCGGGCGCGACGGAGGATGGCCTCCTGCAGGCGGTCATCCAGGCCGGGCGCGGGGGCCCCGGTGGGTGTGAAGACGTCCGTGCCGGCCACCAGGTAGCGCACAGGCGCGGGTCGCCCGGCGGCGGGCGCCTCGCCGGGCAGGGCGATGTTCACCACTACCGCGCGCAGGTTCTCGTCGCCCTCGCCCGTGACGCTCACCGGCAGGCGCACGCCCGCGGCCTCGGTGTTGGCCAGCTGACCCACCAGCAGGAAGAAGATGATCAGCACCATGACCACGTCGATCAACGGCGTCACGTTGATCGCCTCGAACGCGGGCTGTGGTCGGGATCGCAGGTGCATGAAGGGGGAGGTTGGGGGGGCGGTGTGGGGATCGTGATGAACGGCGTGGAGGCTCGACGCCGGTTCAGGGCGTGGCGATGCCGCCACCGGCCGAGGGCGCGGCGCGGTCCGGGCCGGCGGGCGACTCGGCCTCGAGCAGCAGTTCGACCAGTTCAGCCCCGACGGCCAGCCCGCGGTTGCAGATGCGGTCGACGCGGTTGCGGTAAAAGCCGAAGAAGGCCAGCGCGGGCAGAGCGAGCATCAGGCCCAGCAGGGTGTGGAACAGCGCCTTGGCGATGCCGCCGGAGAGTTGAGCGGGGCCGGCCTGCCCACCGCCCTGGCGCAGTTCGACGAAGGCGGTGACCATGCCCCAGACGGTTCCGGCCAGGCCGAGCAGGGGGCCGATGTTGCCCAGGACGTTGAGCGGCTCGATCTTGCGGAACTGCGCGGCGCACTGCTCGCCGGCGGCCAGTTCGGCGGCGTTGCGGACGGCGTCGCGCTGGCGCGAGGGGCAGGCCAGCGCAGCGCGGACCACCGCGCAGTAGAAATCCTCACGCTTGACGAAGCCGGCCAGGTCCGCCAGGCGACGTTCGGCGATCAGCGAACGGATCTGGCGTTCGCTCGCCTCGGGGAGCACCACGGCACTGCGCAGCTCGATCAGGCAGCGGACCATCACCGCCACCGCGACGATCGACCCGAGCACCAGCAGCACGGTGAAAATGTCGAACGAATCAATGAAGAGCGTCTGGACGCTCACGCCACCCGAGGCGGTGCGGGCGGGTTCGCCCGCGGTCCCCGGCGGCGTGGCCTGTGCCAGCAGCGCGCCCGTGCCCAGCCGCGATCCCGCGGCGCCCATCCCTGCGGTCAGCCAGTCGATCATCGTTGATGATAGCGATCACGAACCGGAGCCCCGGGAATCACGGCGTGGGCGGCGGGGGCTCGTCGCCCGCGGCGGCGTGCTCGTCGTCGGGCTCCAGCGGACGGCTGATGCGATAGGCGCCGCTCATCCATCGGCCCAGGTCGGCCAGGCGGGCGCGTTCGCTGGCGAAGGGCCACGTCGGCGCATCGGCCGGCACGCGCTGGCCCGTGATTGGGCAGGTGGTCGGGCCGCGGTCGGCGTGGGGCGCCCGGTCCACCATGTGACGCAGCGGGAGCAGCGCCGCGCGTTCCCACCACGCGGGCGGGAGGTCCAGGTCGATGGTGCGCACGTCCTCGCCGGCGTGGGCGAGGGTGATCGTGGCGGGACGCGCGCCGGGCGAGCGGGCGGCGAGGCGCTCCAGCAGCCGGGCGATGCGCTCGCCCCACTCGACCGCCAGCACCGCGCCCCGGGCCAGGGATTCCAGGTCCAGCCCTTCGGCGTCGTCCTCGCTGCGCAGGCGGTAGGCGTCGGCGTGGACCAGGCGAACGGGCTTGCGGTCGGCTTCGGGCGCGGGGCGGGTGTACTCGGTGATGAGCACGAAGGTCGGGCTGCTGACCGACCGGGTGTGCAGGCCGAGGCCGGCGGCGATCCCGCGCACCAGGTGCGTCTTGCCAGCGCCGAGCGGGCCGTCGATCCGCAGCACATCGTCCGGCTGCAGCCCCGCGCCGAGCGCGCGACCCAGGTCGGCGGTGACCTCGGCACTTCGGGAGATGAACCGCAGCGCGCTCATCGGTGGTCCCACCCCAGTTCGGAGGCGTCCGTGGCACGCCCGTCCGGGCCGATCAGCACGCACCCGCGCCCGGCGGTCACGCGTCCGATGCGGGTGAGGGGCGTGGCGTTGGGCGTGCACGCGGGGAGCGAGCTCCCCGGCGCCACGGCGAAGAGCAGTTCGTAGTCCTCGCCGGCGCTGAAGGGCGTACCACCGGCATCGGGGTGAAGCGGCACATCGTCGGCGTGGAGTTCGAGGCGGGCGCTGGAGGCGTCGGCGAGGCGCGCCGCGTCGCGCCCGAGGCCGTCGCTGATGTCGATCATCGCGTGGAGCGCCGGGCCGAGTGTCCCGGCGAGCCAGGCACTCTCCGCGAGGCGCGGCTCGAACAACAGGTGCCGGCCCGAGGCCAGCGAGCCGCCGATGCGCCCGGTGACCCAGAGTTCGTCGCCGGCGCGAGCGCCGGAGCGGAGCACCGGGCCGCGATCGCAGGCGGGGTATCCGCCCAGAGCGATGCTGAAGACCGCGGGCGCTGCGGGCGGGAGCGTCGCGATGTCGCCGCCGACCAGTGGGCAGTGCCAGTGCTCCGCCCAGGAGGCCATGGCGTCGAAGAGGGCACTGACGCGAGGCTCGCTCCAGCGGGCGCTGTCGGTCGGGAGGGCGGCGGTGGCCAGGGCCCAGGCCGGATGTGCGGCCATCGCGGCCAGGTCGCTCATGCTGCGGGCGACGGCCTTGCGGGCCACGTGCTGGTCGGGGGTGGAGGGTGCAAAGTGTCGGTCCTCGACGAGTTGGTCGACCGTCAGCAGAAGAGCCCCCGCGCGCGATCGCACCACGCCGCAGTCGTCGCCCGGCCCGATGAGCACGTCGGGGAATCGAGCCGACAACGCCCGAGAACGTTCGGCGATATGGCTCAGGAGCGAGGATTCCTGCATGGTCGAGCGTGTGTGGTTGGGGGTGTGGGCGGGGGAGGGAAGGGACAAGGTGCGGGGTGATGGTGCGAGTGGTGTGACGGGAAGCGGGCCGACGCGCATCTCTGCGGGGCGTTGCCGGAGCGTTGTCCATGCGAAGGAAAAATCAATGGATGACACCCGGTGTGAAAGTGTACGAGCGCTCTTCCCCATACATGCGAGGGGCTGGCCAGATCGGGCACGAACGCCCGCGCGAGCGCAGAGGAGCCCACATGCCTGCACGCCCGGATGCCCGAACTCATGCACACGCTCCCCGGCACTCGGGCAGCCCCGAGCCCATGAAGTGTTCGGGTGGGACGACTGCCCGGGCCGTCAGCGCGTGCGGCACATGGTGCAAGGTGCTGTGTGGCGTGATCGTGCTGGGCGTGTTCACCGTGGCGCACTGGCACTCGCTGCAGGAGCCCGTGGCGGGCCCGTTGGCCGGTGATGCCGAGGCGCTGGGCGTGATGTTCGACGCTGATGACCTCGAGTCAGCGCGGATTCCCGGTGCTCTCAACATGCTGGATTACGCGCCCAGTGTCGTGCTGGCCGGGCCGCTGACGGATGCCGTGGCACGCACCGCGGGCGCTGGCGATGGACGCTCATCCTCGGTGGCGTGCTGGGGTCCTTGGGCTGCACGGATCACCGTCAGGAGCTCCGGGGCGGGTGTGCGCACATGGCCCTTGTTGCTGACGTTCAACGGGGAACCACGGGGTCTGCTGCCGGGTGAGGTGTTTGGGGAGGTGACGAGGCGGGTGGGGCAGGCGTTGCTCTGGTAGCCCGCAGGGATGTGACAAGTCGCCGTCAGACGCTGGGGAGAATCGCGGGGGACGGGTTGTCCTCCCGGCATGGTCGCCGGTGAACAATCCCGGCAGCATGACCCGCTCCATCCCACTCCCCGTGGCCTCGCACGCGCCGGTAGCCAACCAGGTGCCTTCAAACGGCACCAGCCCCGGGGAGTCGATCTCGGTCTTCGACATCTTCAAGATCGGCGTGGGGCCGAGCTCGTCGCACACGATGGGCCCGTGGCGCGCAGCGCAGCAGTTCCTCGGAGTGCTGGAGCGCGGGCCTGGGCTGGGGCGTGTGCTTCGCGTGAGGACGGATCTGTACGGGTCGCTGGCCAAAACCGGGCGCGGGCACGGCACCGACATCGCCATCATCCTCGGGCTGGCCGGTGAGGACCCGGAGACCTGCGTGGTGGAGGGGCTCCAGGAGCGTGTGCGGGCGCACATGGCTTCGCGGCGTCTGCCGCTGCGAGGTGCGCAGGCGGTGACGTTTGACGTCGCCGAAGACCTGATCTTTCACATGGACCTGTCGCTTCCGTTCCATGCCAACGGGCTGCGCTTCACCGCGTGGCTCGACGACGGGAGCCAGGTCACGGAGACGTACTACTCGGTGGGCGGCGGGTTCGTGGTGCAGGAGGGCGAGCAGCCCAGCGGGGCGCGGGCGGTGCGTCTGCCGTACCCGACGGCGACGGCGCGGGACATCGAGAACCACTGCCGGGCGGCTGGGCTGACGCTGCCGGGGCTGGTGATGGCCAACGAGCGGGTGTGGCGCGGTGAGGAGGAGATCCGTCGTGGGCTGCTGCGGATCTGGCGCACGATGCAGGAGTGTGTGCACCGCGGGTGTCGCACCGAGGGGGTGCTGCCGGGCGGGCTGAACGTCGTGCGCCGCGCGGCGGGGATGAACCGGCGCCTGCTGGGCGGGGCCGGGGCGACGTCGGCCGCGCCGATGGGCCTTGACGGCTGGCTGGCGGCTGTGCGCGGTTCGACCACGGAGTTCCGCACGATCCTGCAGTGGGTCAGCACGTTTGCCCTGGCGGTCAACGAAGAGAACGCCGCGTTCGGGCGCGTGGTGACGGCGCCGACGAACGGCGCGGCGGGTGTGATCCCGGCGGTGATGATGTACACCTGGTGCTTCCTGCCGTGCGATGAGGGCGGGATCGTGGACTTCCTGCTGACCGCGGGCGAGGTGGGGGCGCTGTTCAAGAAGGGCGCGACCATCTCCGCGGCGATGGGGGGCTGCCAGGCGGAGATCGGGGTGTCGTCGGCGATGGCGGCGGCGGGGCTGGCGCAGGTGATGGGCGGGACGCTGGGGCAGGTGCTCATGGCGGCGGAGATCGCGATGGAGCACCACCTGGGGATGACCTGCGATCCGATCGGGGGGCTGGTGCAGGTGCCGTGCATCGAACGGAACACGATGGGTGCGGTGAAGGCGATCACCGCGGCGAACATCGCGCTGGACTCGCAGCCGGAGAAGGCCCGCGTGTCGCTGGACCAGGTGGTGGCGACGATGTGGGCCACGGCGGTGGACATGCAGAGCAAGTACAAGGAGACCGCCGAGGGCGGGCTGGCGGTGAACGTCAGCGTGGGCGTGGCGGAGTGCTGAGCGCGGGCCGGGGCGGAGGGCCCGCGCGAGCCGGGCGGCGATCGGCGTCCATCAGGGATGGTGGGCCCACCAGCGGTTGAGGAGCCGGTCGGCGGTGTTGAAGTAGAGGTCTTCGAGGACCGGGCGGGGCAGGCCGATGCCGCGGAGCATCGGCGCGGGCGACGCCGGGCCCTCGTCGGGCAGGCCGCGGCGCCCCAGCAGCAGGTCGGGGTCCTCGATGGGCGATTCACCCGAGTAGGTGGACTCGAAGAGCGCGCGCAGCGCCCAGTGGCGCGAGGCGTAGAGCTCCAAGGCCTCCTCGGGCGAACTGCTCAGGTCGCCCATGCGGCTGACGCCGCTCTTCTGCGGCGAGAGCTGGTCGTCCATGGTGACGATGTCGGTGCCGAAGAGGATGCGCCCGCGGTGTCGGGTGAAGAACGCGGCCAGGTCCTCGCGCCGGTGCCGGCTCAGTTCGCGCACGATCCACTTGGTGGCCGAGGTGTCCAGGTGGAGGTTCGGGTGGCGCGCCAGCAGACCGTCGAGCAGGTCGAGGCGCTCGGGCCAGCCGCCCATGTGGGCGGCGATCCACGGCACGGGGAACTCGTCGAGCATGCGCTCCAGGCCGACGTACTGGTGGGCCTTGGTGCCGAAGCGACCCGCGTCGTTCCACTTGTGGGCGAACCAGGTGTCCGGGTCGGCCACGTGGACCATGATCATCATGCCCAGCGACACCGCCAGGCGGCAGTGCTCGCGCCGCCAGCGGCTGTCGATGTCGGCCAGGTCGGTGGCGCCGTCGGGGACGAACTGACGGAGCGCCGGCGAGGCCCACAGTTTCATCATCCGTGCGCCGAAGCGGTGATGAAAGGTCTCGATGTCGCGGAGATACTGCGACCGGTGCGCCGCGGCCTTGTCCGGGTGCGACCAGGTCGGGATCGTGATGAAGCGGACGCTCTCGCCGAGGGCCTCGCGCACCGCCTCGGCGCCGGGCAACTGCGTCATCGTGTAGGTCTGCGTGACGCCGAAGAGCCGGCGCACCAGGTCGTAGATGCGGCAGGCCTCGGGGCCGTGGATGTGCGTGTGCGCGTCGATGATGCCGGCGGCTCCCGGCGGGAGCGCCGGCGGGCCCAGTTCTTCGGCCCGCAGGCGATAGTCCCAGTCGAACCGATTGGCCGGCCTCGGCATGGCGGATGGTACGAACCGGGTGGAACACCCACGCGCCGTTGCCGAGGAACGGAAGTGGGGCGGAGGCGCAATCGACGATCGGAAAATGATCGGTATCGCGCCGACGGCGTGAAGTAGCCGCTGCGCGAGAAATCAAGCCTCAGACCGGCGAAAAACAGACATTGACGGGATATCTACGGTCTATCCACAGAGATATCACAGTGTAGCAAAGTGTTGCAAAGTGGATCGAAGTGGGGCATAGTGTGTCGTATGGGTGGCGTCGCCCTGCACCATGATCTTCACCGGTCGTACACCGCTGACCATCGACCCCAAGGGCCGGCTCCAGATCCCGGCCAAGGTGATCGCGGTGCTTGCGGAGATGAACGCCGTAGGCACGCCATGGTACTCGATCCCCTGGCCGAACGGGCGCGTCCGGCTGTACACGGCGGGTGGGTTCGCGCAGTTGCAGGCGCAGCGTTCGCGGACGGCGACGCCGTCCACATCGCGCCAGGCGTTCGAAGCGGCGTTCTTCGGCATGGCCGAGCGGCTGGAGATGGACGGGAGCAACCGGGTGGTGGTGCCGAAGGACCACCTGCGCCTGGCGGGTCTGGGGACGGGCGTGACGCTGGTGGGTGCGGGGGACCGGCTGGAACTGTGGGATCGGGCCAAGTGGGAGCAGGAGGAGCAGGCGTTGTTTCTGAGCATGGGTAACTACACCGAGGGGACGGACCCCCCCGGCGAGTGAGAGTCACGGATGACAGCCGGTGTCAAGGACGGCACCGGCCGGCGAGCGACGCTGTCGCCCCGCCACCCAAGGACGGGCGGCGCCGGCGCCGGCGCCCGCAGCTCTGAGAGGCAGCCCGGCTCACCGGATCACGGTGAGCCGGGTTTGTTTTTGGGGGACTCATCGGAGGACGAGGTCCGCGGGATTGGCGCGGCGCGGGCGGCCGATTCGATTTCGAGGAGCAGGTCGCTCTCGGTGCGGCGCCAGAGGGCGGCCAGTTCGGGGCGGTTGAGCAGGGGCGGGGCGTAGAGATCGGCCAGGGCATCGCAGGCGATGACGGCGAAGGGGAGCGACTTGGAGTGTCCACGGGTGCGTTCGAAGTGGATGGCGAGACTGGACTCGAGTCGTGCCAGCTCGCCGGGGTCGGGCGGGGAGCGGGGGCCACCGGTCTCGATGGAGTGGATGCTGCGCAGGCGTGCGGTGTGCGCGAGCAGTTCGAGGTTCTGCGCCCAGGGGTGCTCGGGCGGCAGGTAGGGTTGCCAGCGCTGGCGGCACTGTTCCAGGTCGCGTTCGATGTCGTCATCGGCGCCGAGCGTGACGCGCCAGGCCAGCTCCTCGCTGCGGAGCAGCAGCGTCCGCAGCGCCAGGAGGTCCGAACGCCTGAGCCCGGGGCGGGCGAAGGTCTCCAGAGGGCCGACGGCGGCGGTCCAGACACCCAGCGCCCGCGTCAGGACGTCCAGAGCCTCGCGGGGGTCGACCGGCTCGTCGGGTTCGCCGGGGTCTCTGGGGAGAATGTCCACCGCACCGGCGGCGGAGAAAATCGACCGGACAATGTGCGACGCATCGCGCATGCGCTCGGCCACGCCGTCGGCACGGGCCCGATCGATCCGGCGGGCGGCTTCGGAGCGGGACTGCTCGACGATCATGTAGATGCTGACCGCGGTGCCGCCGATCAGGGCCGCGGCCAGTGCGGCCGAGAGGGCGAGGACTTTCGGCTGTCGGCGTGCCAGGAGCATCGCACGCCGATGCCATGGGGTGGGTCTCCACCTGATCGGGTGATTTCCGAGCCAGTCGTCGAGGTCGGAGGCGAGCGCGGCCGCGGACTGATGGCGGTCGCGCGCATCGGGCGCCATGGCCCTGCGGACGATGGCGTCGAGGTCTTCGCACAGTCTGGGCAGATGGTCGCGCGGGCCCGGAGCGGTCGCCGGCGCGGCGTGCGCTGTCAGCGCATGGGCGCGGGCTACCTGTTCAGCGGTGCTCCCGTTGGGCAGGTGCCCGGTGAGGAGCCAGTAGAGCATGCCGCCGAGGGCATAGATGTCGGTGGCGGGGCTGATCCAGCCCGGTTCACGCCGGAACTGCTCGGGAGAGATGAAGGCGAGGTTGCCCAGGACGCTGGCGTCGGACGGGTCCTGCCGGGGGTGGTGGCGGCCGTCACGACCGCGCCAGATCGACACGCTGAAGTCGGCCACGTGGGGCACGCCGCGTTCGTCCAACAGGATGTTGCCGGGCTTGAGGTCGCAGTGCACCAGCCCTGCGGTGTGCGCGGCCTGAACGCCGCGGGCGATGGCGGCGATGATGTGCGCGGCCAGCCGGGGCTCCATGGGTCCCCGGCCCTGTCGGGCGGCGGTGGCCAGCGAGGGCCCGTCGAGCAGTTCGTAGACGATGTACGGTTCGCCTTCGGGGGTGACGCCGCGATCGATGACGCGGACCACGTTGGGATGGTCGACGCGCCGGGTCTGTGCGGCCTCGGGATCGTTGGTGGCGTCGGCCCGGCAGCGCCGGGCGATCTTCAGGGCGACCTGCGCGGTGTGACCGGGACCGGACATGGCCCGGTCTTCGGCGCGGTAGACCTCCCCGTGCGCCCCGGAGCCGAGGAACGCCGTCAGGCGGAAGCGTCGGCGTCCATCGCTGAGTGGGGGCCCGAAGTCGGAGGGGAGCCGGCGCGAGGGCTCGGGACGGAGCGCGGCGCCGAGGCCGTCGGTGGAGACCAGGGCCTCATCGAGGAGGTCCGCCTCACGGATGGCCTGACGCAGGTCGGGATAGCGGAGTACGAGTGTGGCGACGGGGTCGGCGTCACCGGCGCATCGCATGGCCCGCAGGGAGCAGGAGAGCGCCGCGTCGAGGGGGTCCGGTCGGGCGCCAAGGTCGGGTACACCGAGCAGGTAGCGCTCCAGGGTGACCTGTCGGCCGGCCTCGGCCCGCAGGGTGGCGTCGAGGGAGATGAGGTCGGCCAGTTCGGCGTCGGAGGCCGGGGCGACGGCCTCCAGCACACGCTGGAAGGTCGGGTCGTCCTCGGCGGACTGCAGCAGGCGCTTGATGGTGATCTCGGTGTCTTGCATGGGCGACGGCGGGCAGGATCACCCGCGGATCATGCGGTTCAGGCGTCGCGGCGCCCCGACAGGCGCGTGCGCAACTCCTCGCGGAGAGCCTGCCAGCGTTTGCGGACGGCCGCGGCGCTGATGCCCAGTTCGTCGGCGATCTGGGTGTGCGGCACGCCCTGGAGCCAGAGGGCCAGCAAGCGCCGGTCATCGGCGTCGTGGAACGAACTGAGCAGGGTGTCGAGTTCGAGCAGGTCACCGTCGTCGGCGCGACGGGAGGCGGTGCTGAGCCGCGAGCGGAGGGCGTCGGCGACGGGCCCGTCTTCGCCTTCAGCATCGCTGAGGCGCTGGAAGACACGTCCCTTGTCGATGAGGGCGTGGTCGGAGATGGTCAGCACCAGCGACCAGAACTCACCCTCCGAGGCGGCAAGGAGGCGGCGGTCGGCCACGCAGGCGTCGAGTCGGCGGCCGAGGGTGGAGAGGATCTCGGCCGAGTCGAACAGGCGTCGCATGGCCGGGCGGAGTTTGGCGCGCACGCGTCGGCGGATGCGGTCGCCGTAGTGCTGGATGAAGGTCCCCACGGCGGCGCGTTCGCCGGCGCGCATGCGGTCAATGAGCGGGGCCAGGGCAGGGCGTTCGCGGGACTCCTGCTGGAGGGGATCGGTCATGAAGGGCTCACGCGGCGTCCGCTCGGCTCCACGTCGGTCAGAGGCAGGACGAACCGCGTGGTCGAAGGCACGCTCGTGGTCGGATGGTACGCGCGGAGCGGGCAACCCCAACCCGGGCGGTCAGGGGAAGCGGGAACGCGTGAGTGAGGACGAAGAGGGCGGCGTGTGTGGGGGGGTCAATCCTCGTCGGACTTGGGCTTGTAGGCCGCCACGACCGCGGCCTGCACGGTGGGCGGAGTGCGCTCGTCGTGGCTGTACTCCATGGTGAAGGAGCCCTGCCCGCCGGTCATGCTCTTGAGCTGGTTGGCGTAGGAGGCCAGTTCGGCCAGGGGAGCGACGGCCTTGACGACGCAGAGGTCCCCGGGGATGACGTCGGACCCCTGGACGCGTCCGCGCTTGCCCGAGAGGTCGGCGGTGATATCACCCATGTAACGCTGCGGGGCGGTGACCTCGACCAGCACATAAGGCTCCATGAGGACGGGCTTGGCCTTGAGGACCGCGTCGATGAAGGCCTTCTTGCCGGCGGTGACGAACGCGACTTCCTTGCTGTCCACGTCGTGGTACTTGCCGTCGTAGACCTCGACCCGGATGTTGGTCAGCGGGTAGCCGGCCAGCGCGCCGAGCGAGAGCACCTGTCGGCATCCCTTCTCGATGGCGGGCATGAACTGGCGCGGGATGGAGCCGCCGACGGTCTGGTTCTCGAACTCGAACCCGGTCGGGTGGTCCATCGGCAGGGGCAGGACGCGGAGGTAGACCTCGCCGAACTGGCCTGCGCCGCCGGTCTGTTTCTTGTGGCGGTGGTGCCCGTCGGCCTTGGCGGTGACGGTCTCTTTGTACGCGACCTTGACGGGGCTGGTCACGACCTCGACGCTGAAGCGGTTCTTGAGGCGTTCGAGCATCACGCGCAGGTGCAGTTCGCCCAGCCCGCGGAGGACGGTCTGCCCCGTGGCGGCGACGCGCTCCATCACGAAGCAGGGGTCCTCTTCCATGAGTTTGTGGATCGCCGCGGTGAACTTGGCCTCGTCGGCGTGGTTCTTCAGTTCGACGGCCAGGCCGTAGAGCGGCTTGGGCATGGGCAGGCGCGGGGCGAAGAGGTGGATGTTGGGATCGGCGTGGAGGATGGAGTTGAAGCGGAGTTCGTCGACCTTGGCGACGCAGCCGATGTCGCCGGGGCCGATGTGATCGACCTCGGTGGATTCGCGGCCGCGGAGTTTGAAGAGGTGGCCGATGCGGACGGGGCGCTTGGCGTCGTCGTTGAGGAAAAGTTCGGACTTGGCGCGGACGGTGCCCTGGATCACGCGGAAGACGGAGAGTTTGCCCATGAAGGGGTCGTTGATGATCTTGAAGACGTGGGCGACGGTGGGCTTGTTGGGATCGACCTCGGGGTCGTAGAGCATGCGCTCGCCCTGCGCGTCGAGGTATTCCAACGCCGGGGGGGTCTCGTGGAGCGGGGTGGGGCAGTCGTCGGCGACGATGTGGAGCAGGTCCTCGATGCCGGCGCCGGTGCGGGCCGAGCAGAAGCAGACGGGGACCAGGTGCCCGGCGCGCATGGCCTTCTCGAAGGCGCGCCGGACTTTCTCCAGGTCGATGGCATCGCCTTTGTCGAAGTATTCGCCGGTGAGTTCCTCGTCCATCTCGACGATCTGCTCGACGATGGCGGTGTGGGCGTGGCGCACGCTGTCCAGTTCGGTGGGCTTGCCGCCGGGGGCGTCGAGGTGATCGAAGACGTCGACGACGTCGGCGTGGTCGGGGGTGGGCAGGTTGATGGCCAGGCACTCGGGGCCGAACTCCTCGCGGAGGCGCTCGAGCAGGCCCTTGAGGTCGGCGCCCTCGTGGTCGATCTTGTTGACCACGATCATCCGCGGCATGCCCAGCTCGCCCGCCAGGCGCATGATGCGCCGCGTCGAAACCTCGATCCCCTTGCCCGCGTCGATCACGATCAGCACCATGTCGGCGGGCGGCAGCGCCGCGACGGCGTGGGCGAGAAAGTCGGCCGAACCGGGCGTGTCGATCACGTTGAACAGGCGGTTGAAGTGCACGAAGGAGCAGAGTGCGGACTTGGTGGAGTGCTTGTGGGCGCGCTCCTCGGGCTCAAAGTCACAGACCGTGGTCCCGTCGGGGACGTTGCCCATCTTCGTGATGGCCTTGGTGTGGAAGAGGAACCGCTCGGCGAGGGTGGTCTTGCCGCTGCCGTTGTGCCCGGTGAGGACGATGTTGCGGACGTTCTCGGTGGCGAAGTTGTGGGGAACCATGCGTGGTGCGGCTCCTGTGTGGTCTTGTGCGCCGGGGCGCGAGGGGAAGGCCGGGGACCGTCCGGGTCGCCGGGGCACAGAGTGTACGGCCTTGGAAACCGAGCGGGGATGGGGTGGAGGGGCAATCGGCGTGGGGTGTGGGTGTGGGGCGCGGGGTGGGCACTATCCTGCGCCATGGACCTGCAGCGCCTTCAGACGTTCATGGTCACCCAAGAGATCGACACCTGGCTGGTGCACGATTTCCGCGGGAACAACCCGGCCTTCGCGCGGCTGATCGGGGGGCGCCGCTGGACGACCCGGCGGGCGGTCCTGGCCATCCCGGCCCGAGGGTTGCCGTGGCTGATCTGCAGCCGCATTGACGAGGGCCACCTGCAGGACCTGCCGTACGCGCGCCGGGCGTACGTGGGGTGGAAGGAGTTCCGCGACCTGCTGGGCACGGCGGTCTCGGGGCGAGTGGCGATGGAGTACGCGCCCGGCGCGGCACTGCCGGCGGTGTCGATCGTCGATGCGGGCACCGTCGAGCTGGTGCGGGAACTCGGGGGCGAGGTGGTCAGCAGCGCGGACCTGATCCAGATCTCCGCCGCGGCCTGGTCATCCGAGGCGCTGCGCAAGCACGAGCGGGTGTCGGCGGTGGTGGCGTCGATCAAGGATGAGGCGTTCGCGTTCATCCGCGAAGAGTTAGGATCGGGGCGTACGCCGGGTGAGCACGAGGTGGCCGAGCGGGTCCGTGCGCGGTTCACGGCGGAGGGCCTGGAGTATCTGGATGGGCCGATCGTGGCGGTGAACGGGCATGCCGGCGACCCGCACTATGAGCCGGGCCCGGAGCGGTCGTCGCCGATCCGCCCGGGCGACTGGGTGCTGCTGGACCTGTGGGCCCGGCGTCCCGGTGAGGAGCACATTTTCTCCGACATCACCTGGGTGGGATATGCGGGGGCCGACGTGCCGCAGGAACACCGCGCCGCGTTCGAGGCGGTGAAGCGTGCGCGGGACGCGGCCCTGGCCCTGGCGCAGCGCCGGTGGTCCGAGGGGCGTGAGGTGCAGGGGTGGGAGTTGGACGAGGCGGCGCGCGGGCCGATCGCCGCAGCCGGGTACGCCGAGTTCATCCGCCACCGCACCGGTCACAGCCTGTCGCCGGGCCCTCTGGTGCATGGGCTGGGCATGAACCTGGACAACCTCGAGACGCACGATACACGGCGGATGCTGGTGGGCACGGGGTTCACCATCGAACCGGGTGTGTACACGCCGCGGTTCGGCGTGCGGCTGGAGATCAACGTCTACGTGGACGTGTCGGGCGGTCCACGGGTGACCAGTTGCGTGCAGGACGAGATCGTGCGGCTGGCGTGAGATGCCCGGCGTGACGGGGCGCGGATCTCGGCGCGTAGACTCCGGCCGGATGGACCCCTTCGCCCGATCCCGCCGCAGCGCCCGCGAGGATGCGACCGACCGCGCGTCGGCCGACCCGTGGCTGGCCGATCTGACGGCGTCGCAGCGTGAGGCGGTGGCGCACGTGCGGGGTCCGCTGCTGGTGCTGGCGGGGCCGGGGTCGGGCAAGACGCGGGTGATCACGCGGCGGATCGCGTACCTGCTGCGCGCGGGGGTGGCGCCGTGGCGCGTGCTGGCGCTGACGTTCACGAACAAGGCCGCCGGCGAGATGAGACACCGCGTGGCCGACCTGCTGGGCGGGGCCGACAGCCCGGCGGCCCGCGGGCTGACCGTCACCACGTTCCACGCGCTGTGCGTGCGTCTGCTGCGGCGCTACGCCGAGCCCTCGGGCCTGGCGTCGGCGGGCCTGCTGCCGGTGAACTTCACGGTCTACGACGCCGACGACCAGGCGCGCCTGATGAAGCAGACGCTGGTCCACCTGCAGATCAGCACGACGAACTTCCCGGTGCGGAACGTGCTGGCCGCGGTCAGCGACGCGAAGAACCGGCTCATCGACGAGGAGCGGTACAGCGCGGAGGCGAGCGATTTCTTCGCGCGCCAGGTGGCGCGGGCCTATCGCGCGTACCAGGGCGCGCTGCGCCAGGCGGGCGCGGCGGACTTCGACGACCTGCTGCTGCTGACCGTCCGGATGCTGCGCCAGAGTGAGGCGGTGCGTGCCGAGATCCGCCGGCGCTTCCGCTACCTGCTCATCGACGAGTACCAGGACACCAACCGGGCCCAGTTCGAGATCGCACGCCTCATCGCCGGCGAGCCCGACGAGCCGACGCCGCACGATCCCTATGACCCGTTCGACCCCGGCGAGGGTGCAGGTCCTGCCGACGCCGCGACCGGCCCCAACATCTGCGTCGTCGGCGACCCGGACCAGTCGATCTACGGCTGGCGCGGGGCCGACATCTCGAACATCCTCCAGTTCGAGCAGCAGTACCCGGGGTGTCGCACGATCGCGCTGGGCGAGAACTTCCGCTCGCGCGAGCCGATCCTCGCGGCCGCGGACCGCCTCATCCGGCGCAACCGCATCCGCAAGCACAAGCCGCTGGTGAGCACGCGCCGCGGCGGCGCGGGCGTGGAGTGCGTGCTCTGCCGCGATGAGCACCACGAGGCGCGCCTGGTGCTGGAGTGGATCGAACGGCTGGTCCACGACGGCGGCGGGCCGGGCACCCCGGCGCTGACGCACAAGGACTTTGCCGTCCTCTACCGCACCAACGCCCTCTCGCGCGTGATGGAGGACACCCTCCGCAACGCCGGCGTGCCGTACACGATCGTGCGCGGGACGGCGTTCTACGACCGGGAGGAGATCCGTCACGCGCTGGCGTACCTGCGGCTGCTGGTGAACCCGGCCGACGAGGTCAGCCTGCGGCGGATCGTCAATGTGCCGGCACGCGGCATCTCTGACGCGACAGTCGAGCGGGTGTCGCAGGCTGCGGCCAGCGCGGGGGTTCCGACGTTTCACCTGATGCGCGATCCCGGGGCGTTCACGATGCTGCAGCCGCGTGCCCGCCAGGCGGTCGAGCGGTTCGTGGCGATGTTCGACCACTGGCGTGAGGCGATCGAGGCGCCGCTCGCCGAACTGGAGGGCGAGGTCTTTGACCTGCGCGGGCTGGTCGAGCGGGTGCTGGCCGAGTCGGGGCTGGTCGAGGCCTACCGGCGCTCGCAGGAAACCGAGCGCCTGGAGAATCTCGACGAGCTGATCTCCTCGGTCGCCGAGTTTCAGGAGGAGGCCCTCGGCACCGGTCTGATGGACGAGGTTCCGGAGGAGCCCGGCGCGCCGGGGGACGATCCGTTTGGGCCTGCGCCCGACGCCCGCCGGTTTGAGGGCGTTGCTTCCCCCGGCGGCCTGCTGGCAGCGTACCTGGAGCGCGTGGCTCTGGTCGCCGATACTGACGCGATCGACCCGTCGCGGGGAGCGGTCACGCTCATGACACTCCACGCCGCCAAGGGGCTGGAGTACCGCGCGGTGGCCGTCGTCGGCCTGGAGGAGGGGATGCTCCCGCACATCCGCGCGGTGCACGCGATCGACGGTACCGATGCGCAGATGGAGGAGGAGCGGCGCCTGACCTTCGTCGGGATTACCCGGGCGATGGACCGTCTGTTGCTGACCACGTCGAACTTCCGCTCGGTGCGCGGGCTGCCGGAGCGGTGCATCCCGTCGCGGTTTCTCTCCGAGTTGGAAGGGCCGGGCGTGGAGTTCATCGACCGGACCGGCACGGGATTCGGACGTGAGCAGGGCCCGTCCGACGGCGCGGACGCCGTCGGCCACGGCGATTGGGACATGGACCAGCGCGTGTACGAGCGCGGAGGGAACTCGAGCGGAGCGGGATCGGGCGCGGCCCGGGCGTCGTCGGGGGCGGGGTTCAGCGCGGGGTCGCGCGTGCGGCACCCGCAGTTCGGCGTGGGCGAGGTGGTCTCCTCCACCGGCGGGTCCAACGCGCGCGTGACCGTGCGGTTCAAGGGCGTGGGGGTGAAGACGCTGGTCGTTGAGTACGCGCGGCTCACGCGGCTGTAGGCTTGCCGCCGCGGGGGCGGGCCTCAGGCGGGGCGGATGCCCATCGCGACCTGGCGCACGCGCTCGGAGTGCTCACGCTGCACGGACTCCAGCACGCGGCGGCCGATCCGGAAGGCCTGCTCGCCGGCGCCGGCGGTAGTGACGGCGGCGCAGTGCCGCACGATGCACTGGTAGAGGAGTTTGCAGGCGTCGCGCGGGTTGCGCATCGTCTCGAGTGATTCGACGATCAGTTCCCGCGGCACGTCGGGCGCGAACAGGTCCGACAGGGTGGGCGCGGCGCGGCCGGGCTCGGTGCAGGCGGCCAGGCGCGTATCCACCAGGTCGTAGAGCATCGCGCCGGTCCAGGAGAGTTCCTCGATCAGGCTCTGCTTGTCCATGCGTGCCTGCGCGAAGAACGCCGAGGATTCGCGGAAGACCAGGTGGCGCATCTCGATCGGCAGCAGCAGCTTGAACGCGATGCCGTACTCCTGCATCAGCGCGTTGTTCAGCAGCGGCCAGACGACCGCCTTCATGCGCTCGACGTCGCCGGCGACGAGCCCCGGTTCGTCGGCGCGGTCCACGACGACGACGATCGACGCGTAGCCCAGGCGCTCCATCACCCCGCGCAGCCGCTGGAGGATGCCCAGCCGCGCGCCCTCATCGCCGCGCACGGGCACGGCGGCCGACGTGCCGCGCCGCCAGCTGGGCGGCACGCGTCCCAGCGAGCGGGCGAACGAACGCTCGTTGCGCCCAGTGACGCGGACCTGTCGGTGCACGCGCCGGACCAGCCGCTTGAAGAAGAACCGGTCGATCCAGGCCCGCTTGAACAGGAACGCCAGCCAGACCAGCAGCGTCGCCGCGAAGGCGATCGTCCAGGTTGCGGCGGTGGGGTCGCGCGGCTCGGTCAGCCCGAGGAAGTACTTCCAGTGCAGGAAGCCGCCGGCCTCGGGCGTGGGGAAGCGCCCGGCGATCATCTCCTCGTGCACGTGGCGGTAGACCAGCAGGGCGATCGTCCCCGGCACCACCCAGCCCACCAGCGCCCCGACGCGCACGATCCACTCCCAGAGGCTCCGGCGCGCCCCGACCGCCCGGCGGAGCAGGCGCGTCCGCTCGGCCACGTGGTCGGGCCGGTCGTACACCGCCTGCAGCAGCAGCAGGTCGCGACGCAGGCGCCGGTCCTGCTTGCGCAGCGTCTGGCGCACCCCCGGGCCCAGGTCCAGCGCCTCGCGCGACTTGAGCGGCGAGCCCTCCTCCAGCACGCCGTCCACCAGCCGCGGCACGATCAGGCTGAGCACCGCGTCGGCGTGGTCGGTCAGGCGCATCTGGCGAAGCGAGTCGATCACGGGCGTCTCGCCGCGCCGGGTCTGGCGCTTGAGGCGAGCGTGCAGGTTCTCCAGGAACGGGTTGAGGTCGTCGTAGGCCACCAGCAGGACGCGAGCGTCCACCCAGTTGGCGTTGTGCAGCGCCACGGCCCGGGCCAGCTGCAGCCGGATCGCGGTCTTGCCGCTCCCCTTCTCCCCGAAAACCACGCACGAGGACGGGCGGCGCAGGTCACCGACGATCTTCTCGAAGTCCCCGTGCTGGGCGCGGACGGTCAGCGCCGGGTCGAGCGGCGGCACGTCCGGCGTGCCGACGATCCGCGCCAGCACGATGTCCTGTCGCGCCTCCTCGGCGCGGAAAGGGTTCTCGATCACCCCGTGGTGGGCCAGAAAGGTGGCGGGGGTCATGTCCGGTGAGCGTAGCGGGGGTGCGGACGGCGGTCCCCGGCGGACGCCGGGGCCTAGTGGTGCACCTCGGTGCCGAGCATGGGCGCGATCCGCGCTTTCATCGCCTCCAGGGTCTTGCGGTCGCGAGATTCCAGGTTCAGTCGCAGCAGCGGCTCGGTGTTGCTCTTGCGCACGTTGCACCACCACCCCTGGCGATCCCACGCGTCGATCGTCACCCCGTCCAGTTCATCGATCCGCGCATCGCTGTCGCCGAACGCGTCCTTGAGTTCGGCCAGCGCCGCGTCCTTGTCCTCGATCTGGAAGTTGATCTCGCCGGACTGGTAGTACCGCGCCGCCGGCTTGATCAGTTCGCTGGCCGTCTTGCCCGTGGCCGCAAGCACCGTCAGCACGGTGCACATGGCGATCACGCCCGAGTCGGCGTTGAAGTTCTGCGCGAAGTAGAAGTGCCCCGACAGTTCCCCGCCGAAGCAGCCGCCGTGCTCGCTCATGGCCGCCTTCATGAACACGTGGCCGACCCGCGACCGCACCGGCCGGCCCCCCGCCTTCAGCACGTCCTCCTGCACCGCCTTGGTCGAGCGCAGGTCGTACACCACCGCCGCCCCGGGGGACTTCTCCAGGAAGTGCCGCGACAGCACCGCCGTCAACTGGTCGCACGACACGATCCGCCCCTTCTCGTCCACCAGCACGCAGCGGTCGGCGTCGCCGTCGTAGCAGAAGCCGCAGTCGGCCTTCTGGGCGACGACGGCCTCGCAGGTCTGGCGGACGTTGGCGGCCACCAGCGGGTTAGGCTCGTGGACGAACTGGCCCGAGGTGTTGTCGAAGTTGATCTCGACGATCTCCAGCCCGTCCACGCCCGACCCCTTCTTGCCGAAGACCTTGGGAATGGTCGTGCCAGCCATGCCGTTGGACGCGTCGATGACCACCTTGAGTTTGCGGCGACGCCGTCCCAGGTCAAGGAACGAGAGCACGTGCCGGCGATAGGCGTCCCACAGGTCGCGTTTCTCGACGCGCCCGCCCGCGGGGGTGAAGTTGTTCTGGAAGTCCACGGTGGCGGCGAACTTGCGCACCTCCGCCAGCCCGCTGCTCTCGCCCACGGGCTTGGCCTTGCGCTTGGAGATCTTGAACCCGTTGTACTGCGGCGGGTTGTGGCTGGCGGTGCACATGATCCCCCCCGCGCAATCGAAGTGATTGACCGCGAAGTAGATCAGCGACGTGTCCACCATCCCCACGTCCAGCACGTTGCCGCCCTGGTCGGTGATGCCGCGGATCAACTGCTCGCACAGGCTCGGTGAGCTGGTGCGCATGTCCCGGCCCACGACGATGTTGCGCATCATCGGTGAGCCCTCGCCCGCCGCCGCCGCGTCAGACAGCAGGTAGCGGCTGGCCCCGAAGCCGATCTGCCGGGCCATGGTCTCGTTGAGCGGGTCGGGGTAAGTGCCCCGGATGTCGTACGCCTTGAAGACTTTTCCGAGCATGGCTGGTTCCTTTGGCTGGAGCGAGCGTGCCCCCCGGGCTGGCCCATGCTGGCCCGGGCCACAGCCTGTCCTCCAACGCCCGCCGGGCGGCAAAGGTAGCCCCCGGGCGGGGGTGAGTCACGAAGCCACGGGTTGGCTGTCGTCCCGCGAGGTCACCGCACCAGGTGCATCACCAGGCTGATGGCCAGCAGCGCGCACATGGTCACGAACAGCCACGTGCTCACGCCCCGGTCGGCGCCGGCGGTGGCGCGGTCCTCGACGATCATCGCCGGGGCCGCGGCCTCGGCCTGGGCCAGCGAGGCCAGGTCCATCCCGCCGATGTCCTTGTGGGCGATCGGCGGGTCCTTCTTCTGGCGGATCGCCCGCAGGTCCACCAGCAGGTCCTTGCAGTTCTGGTACCGCTTCCGCGCGTCCTTGGCCATCATCATCTCGATGACTTCCGCCACGCGCGCGCTCAGCTTCGGGTTCACGTGGTCCGGCGGCACCAGTTCGTTCTTCAGGTGCTTGTGCATCACGTCCGACGGGTTCTTCCCGTCGAACGGCACGTTCCCCGTCACCATGTGGTAGAACGTCGCCCCCAGCGAGTAGATGTCCGTCTGCGGGCCGATCCGCAGTTCACCGCGGATCTGCTCCGGGCTGATGTAGTACGGCGTGCCGAACGCCTTGCCGCGCTCCGCCTCCGCCGCCTCCTTGTCCGTCAGCGCCCGCGCCAGACCCATGTCGGCCAGTTTCGCCACGCCCTCCCGGGTCATCATGATGTTCTTCGGCTTCACGTCGCGGTGGATCAGCCCCCGGTCGTGCGCGTGCTGCAGCGCCTCGGCGATCTGGATCATGATGTCGATCGCGTCGTCCTCGGGGTACCGCTTGTGCTTGATGATGTCGTCGTAGACCGTCCGCCCGTCCACGTACTCCATCACGAAGTAGTGGTAGTCGCCCGCCTTCCCCACGTCGTACGCCTGCACGATGTTCGGGTGGTTCAACTGCGCCGCGGCGCGACCCTCGGCGTAGAACCGCTCGATGAACTGCGGGCTCTGCGTGAACTTCCGGGGAAGCACCTTGATCGCCACCAGCCGGTCCAGGCTCAACTGCCGCGCCTTGTACACCGTCGCCATCGCCCCCGCGCCCAGTTTCCCCAGCAGTTTGTACCCGGGGATCTGCTGCCCCGACCGCTCCATGTCCGCCAACTGCCGCAGCCGGTGCATCTGCCGCTTGGTGATGTAGTCGTTGGCGACCAGCAACTCCATCAGCGACCGGTTGTTCACCTCCCGCGCCTGCGCACGCGCCTGCTCCAGGCACTGCTGCACTTCCTCCGGCAGCGCCAGGCCCTGGTCCACCACGATCCGCGCGATGATCGTGTCCACGTTCCCGGGCGTCTTGCTCTGGTCCTTGCTGTCGGCTTCCGTCGGAGGCTCCATCCCGCTCACGCCCCCGGTCAGGCCCGCCGCACGCGTCCCCTCGCCACCTCCCGCACTCACCCCGGAACCCAGGCCCGCGCCGCTCTCGCCGGCACGGCTTCCGCCGCCCTCGCCGGGGCCAGCCGATGAACGGCTCCCTCCGGGCATGCCCTCACCGCGCCCCGCGCCGCCGCCCGGTGCGCCCGCGCCGGGGTCAAGCCGTGAAGTCTCGGTCAGGTCGGGTTTCTCGGGTGTTGGACTCATCGGCTGCCGTGCACCTTGGTCTGCCCGCGCGCCCGTGCGCGGTCGAGGAATTCCTGCCGAGGTCGTGACTCGATCACGAGTGCCCAACCCCCGCGTGCGCCACATCCCCCCAGGTCTGCCCCGCGCTGAGGACCGCGAGGGTATGGCCGTGGATTCGCCATTATGCACTCTCGGCCGCCCGCACGCCCCGCTGTGGGAAAAGTCGTCTCACGCCTCCGACCCATCCACATCACACATCCCCGCCCGCCACAGGACCCCACCGCCCCCCATCGCCTCCATCGCACCCATCTGCCACAAATCGCCCTGCACAGCCGCCCTGGAGAATTGGCCCGATCCTCGCCGTTGTTTGGGTACTGGACGGATCGTGCCGAGAGGGCACATACGAGAGCGCGAACCGTGGCGCAAAGCCTGCGGGTCGGGGGGGAGGGGGGGCGGGGGGAAGGTATCCTCGCCTGTTGTGGATACGAGGTGGAATCGGCAGGGGTTCCCCCGGAGCGCACGGCAGTTGCGGCGGAACGACGACGTGACCGGACGGCGGGGGTGTGGGGGCCGCGGGGGGTGGAGGCGTAGGGGATGGTTCAGAGGATCACTGTGCCAAGGTGCAGGAACTGTGAAGCCGGATCGGTCGAATACTCGTATACTGTGTATCCGGTCGTTCGGCCGATGGGGGTGAAGGTGGCGATCGCCGCCGCGTGGCGACGCTCGCAAACTCCAGCAACGTCCGGCCCGGGGCCCTTGGCCGAGGGCGCAGGACGGCCGTCACGACCGAGCACAACGGGAGCAGCATGCCCACAACGCAACCCAGCAAGATCGCCGGCCGAGGCCTGGTCAACGAGGCGGAGTTCGCCAAGAAGTCCGGGAGTCGCGGCTCCGGAGGCGGCCTGAGCCCCGAGACCACCAAGTACATCAAGATCTGCGTGGTGGCCCTGTGCCTGGTGGTGGCCGGCGTGTTGATCGCGATGCAGTTTGCCGGCGGCGGTGACCGGGATCGTGCAGGCCAGCCAACGGCACCCGCCGAGCCGATTGCCGCCATGCCTGAGGAACCCGTACGGCCCGGTGTACGAACGCAGCCAATGCAAGTGGCCCCACAGGCATTGACTCAGCCGACGCGCTAACGGAAAACGAACTATTTGGGGCGACGATTTCGTAGGGAATGTGGACCTGAGAACTAGCCGATCGGATCCGTGGAGTGCATACTCTCGTCAAGAGTGTGGGGATGAACCGGGCTGCGTTCTGCGGCTTCGGCGGCTTCGAGATGCCGGCATTCGCTCGGCCGAAGACCAGTTTGGAATGACAAGGAGTCTGACCATGTTGAACATTCGTCTGTTTGGAGGTCGTCCGCGTCAGCGAGGCTTCACGCTGATCGAGCTGCTGGTGGTCATCGCGATCATCGCGCTGCTCATCGCGATTCTGCTCCCGGCGCTCACGGCCGCGAGAAAGGCCGCGCAGCAGAACCTCTCGTTGGCGAATATGCGAAGCATCGCGCAAGCAATGATTCAGTACACCAACGAAAATCGACAAAACTTGGTTCCGCCGCCATTCGCGCAAGTGACACCAACCCTGCGGTCTACTTCGATGTGGTCGCACGGCGGGAAGAACAACGATCGTCGTTGGGTCACAGGTGATCATACGGATACACCTGCCGGTTCTCGCGCACTCAACTACGCGTTGACAGACCGGAACGTGCGACTCAACACGTCACCCCCCCCGGTCAGTGATGCGGACCGTCAACTTGAACTGAGGATGTGGGAGTCCCCGGCTGACCGAGGCACGATCTTCCGAGGCCCGGCGAACGACAATTCTGCAGGGGCGTTCCCGAGGCTTGATCCTCGATGGTCGAGTTACAACGATGTCGGCACTTCATATCTGAACAATCAGTTCTGGTATCGCGAGCTCTTAACTCGTCTGCCCAGGCCAGGAGATCCCACTGAGGCGACAGATTACCGCATGATTCAGGCCGCCTGGGTTCATGGCAGTCGCTCTCTTGTGTCTGGGCGTCAGTCCGCGTCTCAGTTTGCGTACATCACCGACAAAACCGCGGCCCAGTTCCACTGGAACGACACGGTCAACACGGGGAACGACGCGTTGTCCCCCACGCTGGGTCCTTGGATGAACTGGACCAGCGAGTTTGGTGATCGGAATCGTTCGATGATGGCCTTCATGGACGGCTCAGCCCGCTACACCGAACTGGTCCGCATGTGGGTGAACTTTCCAAATCCGTCGCCGTACGCTCCGACGTGGGACGCGCGCCGTCGTGGTTTGATGGGACCAGACTATTCGTTCCTCATCCTCGGCTATTGATCACTCAGCCGCACTTCACTTCAGCACAGTCATCGAGTACAGGCGACGGACTTTCGTCCGTTGCCTGTTTTCGTTCAGGTAACAGTGCTCCTCCCGGACTTACGGGCACCCTTCAAAGTACGACGCGATGAAGAGTGTCCAGTCGCCGTTGTCGACCTCGCCGTCCGGACCGGGGTTGCCGCTGCTGTCGGCGATATCCGCGGGGTTGGCGGGGTAGCCGGCGGGTGCTCCGCCGTAGAAGGCCCCGATGAATAGGCTGAAGTCTCCGTTATCGATCTGGCCGTCCGGCGCACCGCTGCCGTCGGTGAAGGCGATATCGGCCGGGTTGCAGGGTGTGAAACAGGTGCGGCACCGGTGATACAGAATCGCGGCGTCAACGTCGTTGATGATGCCGTCAAGGTTGAGGTCTCCCGCGAGCTGGTACTCGGCATCATTCCAGGCATTGCCGATGAGGGCAACCAGCTCGCTCGCGTCTGCGGTGGTCAAAGCGCCATCGCGGCTAAGATCCCCGGAGTTGAGCGTGTCAGAGGATTCTGACGTGATGACGAAATTGAAAGGTTCGGATTCAGCGCTCTGTGGAATAGGCACTTCGACTTCGAGTGGGTCGTTGGATGTTGGCAAGCCAGACTCAAAGAGGCCGTAAAGTTCAGGTTCTTGGTCTATGCCATCAATTGTTTGAATGATCGCCAAACCCGTACCTCCAAACAAGGTGGACGATCCTGATGAGCCTCTGTACCGGATCATCACGGCACGCCGAAATGTCCCGCCGTGCAACTCGGTATCGGTCACGCAATAGATAAACTGAAGATCGACCTCCGTATCAGCATAGATTTCAAGGCGAGGGTTGCTGCCTGTTACATTGAGTGATGTGGCAGCGAACCCCGTCGCGCCGCCCGCTGCAGTAAGTGCCATCACGACCTCGTTGTTGACCTCGACTGTAGGAGGGGTGCAGTACTGGTAGTGGGTTCCGAAAACAGATCTGCTGTATGAAGACAATGTGCCGCTCAAGCAGTAGGAAGAGGCGCTTGCCCAGGCATTGCCGCCCGTGCTTGAGCAAGCGGCAAGCGGGTTGCTGGGACTGATCACGATTGATGCGCTTGCTGTTTCTGTGCTGACATCATAGTCGGACACAGAGTTTGGCGGGAAAGAATCAGATACACACCCGCTAAGAGAAGCGCCTGCCGTGTTCCAACCAAAATCGAATCCCAAGGCCGTCGCTACTGTGATTGGCGTACAATCAACGGGTACAACATCGTTCAATTCCCAGTTCAGATTGACCCGCAGCACTCCTACATGGCCGGACGCCCTAAAACTTACCGACTGTCCGACAGCGATTTGTGCTGTTCCCGCGAGTGCAACGATCGCGATGGCTGCCGAAAATGCGTGCCGCCGGGTGTTCATCATGCTCGTACTCCTTATTGTGGTCAGCGAGGAACCGGCAGCGTACCACAGTACAGGCAGGCTTGCAACCAGTCTCAACGGGGCTGGGCTTCACCGAACCTGAACAGTCCGACGGTGTCTACGCCCCCGCTTCTCAGAGGACTCGTCTGTTCGGACCAACAGAGTAAACCCCATCCCCGCCACTCTCACACTCGCCGTGCACTGTTTCTAGCCAGCATCAAGGTAACCGCACGCGAACTACAAGCCAGAAACAAGCACACACTCTGTTGCCCCCACACAAACACCAGCCAGTCTTCAGCGGCGTGCGCTGTGAGCGTCGTAGGTGCATGATCGGAATCTACGAATCACCCTGACACTGCACAAACAGCGTACGGCCGAAGCGTGGTTGACCTTGAATCTGGCCTTCGAGGCCATGATTTGGTCAGATCGAAACCCCGTGTCGAGCCCTGACACAGAGGGCGTTGGGTGCCGACTGTGTCCCAGGGCGATTGGCTGGATGTCCGGGGACGTGGGGGTGGTTGGGCCTGTGTGGCGGATGGGGGGTGTGGTGGGGGGTGGGGGTGGGTGGGTGTTGTTGGGTTCACGCTCTTGACGATCCCGGGCCGATCCTGCACAATGGAGTATCCGCGGAGTTCTTCCGCGGCGAACCGGCGCGGCCTTGGGCTCGCGTCAGCCCCGGGGCCGAGTCCGCCGTTCTGGCGGTGGCCGGGCCATCGTGATGAGGAGCCGACCATGTGGATACGTGGCGCGTGGATGCGTGGTGGCGTGGCGATGTTCACCTCTTCGGGGAGCGGGGGGGGCGGGTGCTGTGGGTGTGGGTGCGACTGTTCGTGCGGGTGCGGGTGTTCGTGCGGTGAGGGGTGCACCTGCGCGTGCGGGTGCTGCGGCTGCTGCGGGGGCGGTTCACGGCGAAGCGCCTCATCGCGGCGCGGCTTCACACTCATCGAGTTGCTGGTGGTCATCGCGATCATCGCGCTGCTGATCGCGATCCTGCTGCCGGCGCTGAAGGAAGCTCGCCGCGCGGCCCAGCTGCTGCAGTCGAAGGTGAACGTGCAGCAGATCAACAACGCCGCCATCAGTTACCAGCAGGACAACAAGAACCGCATGCCCATGAAGATGTCGTACTACCCCAACACCACGACCATGGGCGGGTGGTGCACGTGGTCGTACGGCGGCAAGTGGGCCGACATCCGCTGGGCGCACGTCTACAGCGGGCTGTTCGACGAGCCGATCGGCACGCGCCCGCTCAACCCGTACCTCTATCCCAACATGGCCCTCTCGCGGGTGCAACTGGGCATGTCGCTGCGCACCATCGAACTGCCGCTGTTCCGCTCGCCGGGCGACATCGCCAGTTACCAGTACCGCAGCCCGTATCCCACGGCCGAGTACGGCATGTCCAGCTACAACGACGTGGGCACCAGTTACCACATCAACATGCGCTGGTTCAACCAGATGCTCTCGCGGGCCGGCGGGAACTGGGAGCGGGCCTTCTCGATGGGCGTGCAGCGGTTCGACACCGCCAGCATGGTCGACGCCAGCCGTTTCGTGTACATCCACGACCAGATCGGCGACGTGGTGGCCCACGACCCGCAGCGCCGCAACTGGATGGGCGAGTTCGGGCGTCTCAACCACTCGGTGATGGCGTTCCTCGACGGGCACGCGGCCCACATCGAGATGATCCCCGGCGCCACCAGCGGGCCGCTGTACAACTTCTACATGCCCTGATGCGAGGCGCGTTGATGCGCGACGGATCCTGAGGCGCGTGCCATGCCGGGCTCACGGCCCGAGCACGCGCTCGGGTTTGGCGTAGACGCTCGGTCGATCGCCGAGGTTCTCCGCGCGGACCTGGGCCGGGTCGTTGCTGCCTCCCAGCGCTCGGGGGAAGGAGCGCCCGCCCAGCGGGGCCACGTGCCCGTCGGCGAAGGCGACATTGGCCGCCCCCGCTTCCGCGTGCGGGTGACGGTAGCCGATGCGGCTGTTGGTCATGTTGATCTGGTTGTCGCGCTGGCGCCCGGCGTAGAGCCCGTCGGCTAGGGCGATCAGGCGTGAGGGACGTGCGAACGCCGAGACCCGTGTCTGCCCGATGAACAGCCCGTTGCTGCCGGGGCCGTACCCTACGGAGCCGGAGTAGAACAGGTCAGGCGTGACGCTGACCAGCCCGCCGATGGGGTTGTCGGCGTTGATCCAATAGGCCACGCGGACGATCTTCGTGAAGCCGCGCTCGGGGATGGTCTGGGCCAGGTTGGTGGTGCCGGCCCGCACGAACGGCCAGTCGAGCCACCCCTTGGGGTTGTTCGGGTCGGTGCCGGTCTGACCGCTGTCGACGCCGGCAACGTCAGATGTCTCGGGGCAGTAGAAGGTGCTGAGGCGCGAGCGATCGGGCGTATTGCTGACGTAGCGGTCGCGGTCGAGGATCGGCCCCCAGCCCTCCAGCGGCCCGTCGCCCATGATGCCACGCATGGTGTAGGACGGGATCACGCGCTCGGCGTGGTCGGCGGTGTAGGCGACCATGGCCGTGCCGAGTTGGCGGAGGTTCGAGAGGCACGCGGCCGACCGCGCTGCCCGGCGTGCGGCGCCCAGGGCGGGCAGAAGGGTGGCGATCAGCAGGGCGATGATCGCGATGCCCACCAGCAGTTCGATGAGCGTAAAGGCTCGCCAGCGATATTGCCGGTGAGGGATGAGGTCGAGCCGAGAACCGGACTTGAGCGTCAGCACGGGTCGTTTCACTGCGGGAAATCCGGTCATTGTGCAATCTGGTCGTGTGCAGTTTAGGGTCGGTCCGTGGCCATCCCCCAATGAGGTGGTGAGCCTTGCAGGTGCACGTGCTCGATGAGCGTGGCGTGCGATCGAGAGTCTTGCTCATGGGGCCCGCTCCGGTTGTTGCCTGGGCAGGAACACGCGGAGGTCAGGACACTATGCACATGGTGATCGTGGTGTACGTGGGGTGCACCCGCCGGGCACGGCTGTCGCCAGTCATGGAGAAAACCCCAATAAGAGCATGAAACTTAGGTCATCGGGTTGGAGGTTCGGTCTCTTGGTGGTATTCTGCACAGTGCTGGAAGGAGAGAGACGTGGAGAACGTCTGAGTGTTGCTCTCTCTTATCTCCATTCATCGTTGAGTGCCCGAGTTTGCTCGCACATCCGCGCACTTGTGCGGAGGCGCGCGGTGTCTGTGATGGCCCATCAGAAGGAGGATACAGATGAAGCGTGAGAGTCTGGTGTTTACATTGGTGATCACCGCTGGAGCGCTAGCCGGCAGCGCCTTCGGGCAGCTCAGCCAGCCGATCGGCAGCGTGTTCACGCAGCACGGCGTGTACGGGTGGGCGGCGCCTGGCCCCGCCCTGCCGGCGTTCAACATCCCCGGCAACGGGTGGATGACTGCCCCCGGCGGCGGCATGCCCATCGTCACCGGTGAAACGCCCATCAGCACCAGCGCGTTCGGGGGCATCGGCCCCTGGCTGAACTGGACGACCCTGCCGGGTGCCGGCGGCCAGCCGTTCTTCGGCGGGGCCAACACCACCCTCCGTGGGTTTTCCACCGGGGCCTCGGCCGGCCTGCAATGGGGCAACTACTTCGTGGGCGACCGGACGCCGGTGGGTGTGCCTGCGGGGTCGTACAACCTGTCGGGCGGTGATCTGGTCGGCGGCGTGGGCCCGCTGGGCTGGGCCGGGCGCACGGGCATCTACTTCCCATTCCAGGTCCGCGCGACCAAGCCCATCGGCTACGCCGCGCTCGGGGCCGCGTTCGAGATCGAGATGTACAACAACCTCGGTGTGCTCCAGCGCCAGTACACGCTCGGCGCCGTGGCGCGGACCGACGGCGGCGGCCCCGGCGTGGACGGTCTGGCCGCGTTCCACATCCCAACCTTCAACTCGCCCGGCGCCGCGAGCGTCGGCGCGTGGCGCGAGTTCAACATCGGCGGCACCTACTTCTTCCAGGGATGGGTCGGCGTCGTGACGCCCGTGGTCGCGATGGGTCCGGGCTGGTCGTGGGTGCTCAACGGGCGTCTCACGCTGCTGGCCGACCCTGACTTTGAGATGGACTTCTTCGATGTCTCCAGCGACCCGCTGCTGACCCAGCCGACCGCCGCAGACCTTCCCGACCTGGGGTACAACATCCCGACCCCGGGCGGCGTGGCGCTGCTGGCGACGGGCCTGCTGTTCGCGGTGCGCCGGCGTCGCTGAGGCCGGTCGCCTTCCGCGTTCGGTGATGCGGTGTGAAGCATGATGACCCGCGGCGCGAGGCCTGCCTCGCGCCGCGGTTTTTTGTGACTGAAGGGTGAGGGTGCGCCAGTTCTACCGCGGCGGCTCGGGCGATGCCCCCGGCCGGACTGGGCTCACCGCCAGTACGCGGTGCGCCCGCAGCACGGCCGCGGAGCCCAGGCCGTAGAGCGTGTCGGAGATCGCGCTGGCCAGCGAAACGACGAGGATGACCGCGAGGGTTTCCTGCGTCTGCAGGGCGCTGAGCACGCCGAGCGTTCCTCCCTCGCGCACACCCAGCGACCCCGCCGGCGAGAAGGCCTGCAGCAGGAAGTAGACGCTGCCGGCCAGGACGGCGGTCTCCGTGGTCATCGGCACGCCCAGCAGCCACGCCGCAAGCGCGAAGCGCGCCGACTGGACGATCACGTCGATGAGGCGCATGGCGATAGCGCCGAAGACGGCGGCGGGGCTGGCGAGCATGCGCGTGCCCTCGTAGAGGTTGCGTGCGCCGCGCCCGCTGGCGGTGCGTTCCAACCATCCGAACCGGGGGATCGAGGCCAGGCGCATCAGGAACCGCCAGCCCGATTCGGTCGAGAGCAGGCGTCCGGCCAGCACCGCCGCCAGGCCCATCGCCCCGGTGCTCCCCAGCGCGATGAGCCACCAGACCGCGTCCATCTCGGTGCGCAGCAGGCTGGCCAGTGTCGGCCCCAGCGAGGCGATGATCACCACGCCCGTCGCCGCCAGCCAGCCGCCGATGAGCATCAGCGGCATCCCATCGCGCCGGTAGTGGTAGAGCACCCGGAACGCCAGGCTGAGTTTGAACGGCACGTAGCCCAGCAGCGAGGTAACGGCGTTCACCAGCACGCAGTCTGCCGCCTTCAGCCGCTTCACCGGGCGCAGCACCGCCCAGAACATCAGCCCCGACAGCGACGTGGAGATCGCCGACAGCACCACCAGCACCCCGACGATCACCCACGAGCCCGCGTCGCGCAGTCGCGACAACTGCGCCGCGTACTCCGGGTTGCTCAACGCCTGCACGATGCACCACGCCAGCACACCCAGCCCACCCACGAACAGCGCCAGCTGCACCAGCGCCCGAACGCCGTGCAGCGCGGCGACCGCCGGCGCCTCCTCGGCGTGAGCGGGCGCTGCGGCGGAGTCTGGGGCTGGGGGCGAATCGGGGCGCGGTACGGAGTCGGCCGGAGGTTCGTGGTTCACGGGCCGACCCCCTGGCGGGGGCGTGGAGCGCCGGAGGCGTCGGCGGTGATCGGCGGCTGTGACGGGGTGGGGAGCGTGAGGCGGTAAAGGGAGGCGGTGGGGGTGGAGTGGTCTGGGTCTCCCCAGGCGAACTCGGGCGGGCCGAGCGACGCCACGAAGCGGGATACTACCGATCGGGTCACGCGCGGATCGTACCAGCCGGTGCCGTTCTTCACGCCCGGGTCGGACCTCCCGGATCTCCCTGATGTTTCCTTCGGCGACTGGCTGCCCGAGCCCCAGAGGCGCTCGAGTTCGCCGGGGTTGTAGAGCACCCAGCGCACGCCGCGCTGGTGCAGGGCGCGCCGCCAGGCCGCGGGTGCATCGGGGAACTGCTCGACCGCGTCGCCCAGCGGCGAGCGGTCCCACGTGGTGTGGTAGAGCACGCGCCCGGTGAAGTAGAGCGGCGTCGCGTCGCCGAGCAGGTAGACGGTCTGCGTTGGGTCGATCAGCAGGTTCACGTACACCTGCGGCGGGCGCGCGCGGATCGTCTCGCTCTCGTCGATCACCGCCCATCGCCACGGCTCGTCGAGGGCGAGCAGGTCCTGGCGCAGACTCTCGCCCAGCCAGGGCTCGGCCCAGGCCGCGAGCATCAGGTTCGGCATGCCGCCGCGCTCGCGCAGGAAGATTGACGCCGCCGTCGCCGACATCAGCAGCGGCACGCAGGCGCACGCCACGACCCCGACACGACGCACGCCCAGCAGGGCACCGCGCCGGATCGCGGCCCGGTTCCCCGCCAGCACCGCCGCGGCGCACCCAAGGGCGATGCTCAAGGGCACCACCAGCGGCAGCAGGAACCGCGATTGTCCGTGCGACGCGACCGTCCACCATCCCGCCGCGCCGGCGATGCTCAGCAGCATGATCCCCGCGGCGGCGCGCAGCCCGGGCTGCAGGAACAACAGCCCCAACCCGATCAGCCCCGCGGGGAAGAGCACCGACCACTGCTCGTGGAAGATGCCCCGCGGCTGGCGGTCGGGCGCGAAGGGCGCGGCGGGTGACCCGCGGGTATCCAGCAGGCGGCCGAGTTGCGTGAGCGGAGAGCCGTCGGGGGCGTGGGCGGCGCGGAAGCGTTCCACCTGTTCAGGTGACCAGTGCGCCGGGCCGAAGAGCGTCACGCCCGCGGGGAAGACGGGGTTGCCCCCCGCCAGCGCGTTGCGGACCAGCGGCGGGCCGAAGGTCAGCGCCCCGCCGATCACGCACGCAAGCGTCGCGATGATCCACGCCCGCCTCGGCAGCGACGCCAGCAGCAGCAGGCCCGCCGTCGGGCCGATCAGGTAGAGCGCTGTCGGCTTGCACCCGCAGGCCACGCCCACCAGGAGTCCGACAGCCAGGCCGCGCCGCCAGGGTGTAAGGCGTTCGTCATGTGCCGCCAGGATTGCCCCGGCGAACATCAGCACCACCCCCGCCTCGTTGTACGCCAGCGAACCGACCACGATGAGCCAGGGCGTAGTGATCGCCGTCGCCGCGCTCAGGCCCCCCGCCCACGCGGCGTGCCGGGCCAGCCCGGTGCGGGTGAGCATCGCCCAGGCCGCGCGCCCGGTCAGCAGCGCGCCCAGCAGCGCCAGTCCGGCGTGGATGAAGTGGCAGACCAGCAGCCCCAACCCCTGCGAGCCCAGCAGACCGACCGGGCGCCCACCGGCGCTGAGCCCGCCGCCGAGCATGGCGTTGACGTGGAGATAGACCGCCTCGACGTACCCCGGCAGGTAGGAATAGACGTTGTGCTCCAACGGCCTCAGGCGCCCGGCGCCGCCTTCCTCGGGCGCGCGGGCCCACTCCATGGGCAGTTGCAGGTGGTACGAGAGCGAGTCGTACCCGCTCGCCTCGGAGGTCCAGAGCCAGCCCGGAGGGCTCGCCGCGGCCACCAGCAGCACCGCGCCGCCTCCAACGCCCAGCAGCGCCGTGGCCGGCGTGGTGCTGAGCCGTGGCGTGTCCCGGAGCCACCGGAGAACCTGCACCGTCAGCAGGGCCAGCCCGGTCAGCAGCACCGCGTGCCCAACGATCAACCCCCGCGCTCCCGACAGCAGCCCCAGCACGCCCAGCGCATGGCAGAGCCAGAGCATCCCCGCGGTCCCCACCGTGACCTGAAGCCACGCGCGACCGGCTCCCGGACCGCGCAGCAGCGCGACGATCGGCCACCCAAGCCCGATGCCCGCGCCCAGGTACAACGCCGCCATCATCCCCGCGGTCAGCCACGTGTATGCCAGCGACAGCGGGCCAAGAACCGCGGGCACTCCAGCGCCTTGTCCCTGCGTGCTCAGGAGCAGGCCCAGGAGCACAACCAGCCCCGCCGTCGCCAGTGCCCAACGGTGGTTGGCCAGGCGCTGCGGAGTCGGCGGCAGCGCGCCTCCGGTGGCGTTGAGCGTCGGGCTCGCTGGTGCGGTGGGCATTCCGTGTGTGGAGCGGGGTGTGGAGCGGGGCGATGGCGAGGGGGGCGGTTTCGGGCCAACCACGGCAGTCGGTTTAGAATACGGCCGTGGCCCCGTCCCATTCAGCACGTCACGCCGCTCTTGGAGGCCCGGGCCCGCAGCACCCGGAGCGCACCCACCCCCCTACCCACCCCCCTCCCCACCCCCAGGCCAACCCTTGTGCAGATTCCTCCATGGCGACAGACGACGCCCTGACGATCATCGAGCCGGTCTGTGCGGCCTTCCGACGTCGGCTCAAGGGTGAGGGGCTCAAGTACACCCCCGAGCGTGCCCGGATTCTCGACGAGGTCATGGCGATCGAGGAACCATTTGATGTCGAGGTTCTTCTCGAGCGCCTGCGCCGACAGAGCGGCTCATCGCGCACGATCGGGCGCCGGTGTGGGCGTGCCGGGCCGGGCGGGGTGAAGGTCTCCAAGGCGACGGTCTACCGCACGCTCAAGTTGCTGCTCGATGCCGGAGTCATCCAGCAGGTGCTGGTGGAGTCGGAGCAGGCGCACTACCAGGTGGCCTGGGGGCATCGCCCGCAGGCGCTCATCGTGCGCACGGACACGCAGCAGTTCACCCAGGCCGAGGCGCCGGAACTGGGCGCACTGGTCGAGCGTCTCTGCGTCGAACGGGGCCTGCGCCCGTGCGGGCACCGCCTGGTGATCTACGCCGAGGCGCACAATTCCGGGGCGGTTCGGTGAATCTACGAGGCCCGGCGTGGCGATGAGCACGGAGGAGTTCGACGTGGTGACCAACGTACGCAGCCCGATGCCGCCACCGACCGATCAGACTTTCCCGCCCGTGCGACGGCGGCGCGGGGTGTGGGTGCGCGGCTCGGGGTCGAAGGTGCTTCCGGAAGTGTGGAGGCGTGCGGGCTGGGGCGTCTTTGTCGGCGCGCTGCTGGCCGCCGCGGGCCTGCTGCTGGCGGGGTGCAATCCATGGCAGGCCCACTACACGAAGCTGCAGCCGGCGGAGCCGCTCGCCGGAGAGGCTCAGCGCCGGCCGGTCCTGGAGAAGGTGGACATCGAGTCGCTCTCGGCGGTGAACGTGCCCGAGGGGTGGACGCTCATCGGCTACAGCGAATGGGAGGGTACCACGCCGGCGACGCTCGACCTGGAGCGGTCGCTTGAGCGCTTCGCGCAGGAGCAGGGAGCGCAGCGCGTCCTCTGGGGCTGGCGGTACGCACGGCGTGCGGCGCGCACCGACACCATCCCCCTGACCAGCGAGACCCGCACCCGCACCGTGATCTCCGGCGGTCGGTCGGAGGTGCGCGACACGAGCACGACGACCACCGAGTGGGTGGCCCAGACGATCGAGGAGGACCGATTCCAGTACCGCGCGCTGCTGCTGGTCCGCGAGCGCGGGCGGTGATCGCCGCGGCGATCACCTGATGAGGTGATGAACGAGCCCCGTCGGCGGGGCGGAGCGGGGGAGCCCGGTGACAAGGGCCCTGCGCGGTCGGTTCGCGCCTGCGCGGCGCAGGACGCCGATCGGCCCAGTGAGCGCATGGCCTTGGGGTGGTGAGGGCGGAATGCGGAGGGCGGAATGCGGGGGGGTGGGGAGTGGGGGGTGGGGGGTGGGGGGTGGGGGGTGGGGGGTGCGGATCGTGGGGGTGGAGATTGGCGGCGTCCGGCGCTCGTGGCGTCGGGCGCTCACGGCACGGCCGAGCCCCTGGCCGTTGACGTGACGCGGGCCGGACCCTTGGGCCCGCGCGTCTTGAATGAAGTACCGGGTCTGTACCCACCGTGTGACCGCGGGTCACCCGGCGCGAACTTCGCGCGAGGAACGTGCATGACGCCCGTTTCCGCGCTGCGGCACGGCTAAACTCATGGTACATGCGGGCGCCGCCACCCCCGGCGCCGATCCGGTCGCGGGCCGATCGCGCCCACGACGCACGCACAGCGTTTCAGCCAGGGGGGCTTGGCTGATCCCGGAGGCCCGCGCCATCGCGCGGGAACGACCATGCCCGCCAAGTGGACCAAGAAGGACCTGCTCTCCCGCCCTGTCGAGCACATCGACATCACCGCGTTCGACGCCCGCCCGGTCATCGACGCCTATCGGCGCATGGCCTACTCGGCCCGGACGCTGGCGCAGGCCGCCGACATCTACTCGATGATGCTCAAGGACCGTGATTGCGCCGTGGTCCTGACGCTCGCTGGCTCGCTGATCTCGGCGGGCCTCAAGGACGCGATCATCACGCTCGTCGAGCACAACATGGTCGACGCGATCGTCTCGACCGGCGCGAACATCGTCGACCAGGACTTCTTCGAGGGGCTCGGCTTCAGCCATTACATCGCTCCCGGCAGCCCCGAGGCCCCGCCCGTCGACGACCTGACGCTGCGGAACCTGATGATCGACCGCATCTACGACACCTACATCGACGAGGACGACCTCCGCGCCTGCGACCACGTCACCTACGAGATCTTCAACCGCTTCGCGCCCGGCGCCTACAGCAGCCGTGAGTTCATCGGCGCGATGGGCGCCTACCTGGCCAACACCCCCCGGTACGCGAAGAACCGCTCCATCGTCAAGGCCTGCTACCAGCGGCGCGTGCCGATCTTCGTCCCCGCCTTCTCGGATTGTTCGGCGGGCTTCGGCATCGTCCTGCAGCAGACCGAGGCGATCGAGCGCGGGCGCGGGCAGGTCGCATTCGACAGCGGCAAGGATTTCCGCGAACTGACCGACATCAAGCTCGCCTGCAAGGACACCGGGCTGCTGATGCTGGGCGGTGGCGTCCCCAAGAACTTCGCCCAGGACATCGTCGTCGCCGCCGAGCTGCTCAACGAGCGACAGGGGGGCAAGGCCCGCGGCGACATCGGCATGCACAAGTACGCCGTCCAGATGACCGTCGCCGACTCGCGCGACGGGGCCCTCTCCGGATCCACGCTCCGCGAGGCCTGCTCCTGGGGCAAGGTCGACGTCGTGCACGAGCAGATGGTCTTCGGCGAACTGACCGCCCTGTTCCCGCTGCTGGCCAGCGACGCCTATCACCGGCGTGCCTGGAAGGCGCGCAAGGGCTTCAAGTTCGCCAACCTCTTCGAACGCGGCGATGGCGTTCCCACCTTTGCGCCCAGCGCCCGCAAGGGCGTCGCCCGCTGACCACGGGGCGGATCTCCACGCCGTGCTGATCGAGAGCCCCGCCCCGCGCGGGGCTCGTTCTTGCGCTGCCCGGAGATACCTTGCTCACCGGTACACTCCGCTCCATGGACTCTCCGATCGCACTCGGCCTGGCGCTGGTCGTTCTGGTCCTGGTGGCCCACGTGCTCGACGCCGAAGCCGCCCAGGTCACCCCCGCGCGTGGCGATGGTCTGCCCAGGGCCTCGCGACCGGAGGTGTACGCCCCCCGTGCGATGGCCGCCACCAGTCACCCGTTGGCCACCCAGGCCGCTCTTGAGGTCATGCGTGCCGGCGGCTCCGCAATCGACGGCGCCATCGCCGCCAACGCCTGCCTCGGGCTCATGGAACCCACCGGCTGCGGCATCGGAGGTGATCTGTTCGCCATCGTCTGGGACCCCGCCACCGGCACGCTCCACGGCTACAACGGCTCGGGCCGCTCGCCGGCCGGGGTCTCCCTCGACGCACTCCGCGAGATCCTCGCGGCGCGCGGGCTCGCTCACATCCCCGCCGACGGCCCGCTGTGCACCACCGTCCCCGGGGCCGTCGATGCCTGGTTCGCCCTGCACGAACGCTTCGGCACGCGCCCCATGCGGGACGTTCTCGCCCCGGCCATCCGCTACGCGCAGGATGGCTTTCCGCTTTCGCCGCGCATCGCCGAGGCCTGGGCGGTATCGCACCGCAAGTTTGCCGACAAGCCCGAGTTCCCGGGGTACACCGCCGTCTTCGCCGGACAGAACCCCGAGCCCGGCCGTACCCTGCCGCCCCGCGTCGGTGAGATGCACACCAACCCCGCCCTCGCCCGCACCTACCAGCGTCTCGCCGCCGAAGGACGCAGCGCCTTCTACACCGGCGAGATCCCCGAACGGATCGAGGACTATCTCGCCAACGTCCTCGGGCGCCCCTGGCTCACCCGCGCGGACTTCGCCGCCCACAAGGGCGAGTGGGTCGCTCCCGTCAGCGTCAACTACCGCGGCTACGACGTGTGGGAACTCCCGCCCAACGGGCAGGGCATCGCCGCCCTCCAGATCCTGAAGATCCTGGAGACGTACGACCTCAGGGCCATGGGCTGGGGCTCCGCCGACTACGTCCACGTCTTCGTCGAGGCCAAGAAGCTCGCGTTCGAGGACCGAGCCCGCTTCTATGCCGACCCCGCCTTTGCCCCCGCGCCGGTCGAGGGCCTGATCTCCGCCGACTACGCCCGTGAGCGAGCTGCGCGCATCGACATGGCCAGGGCCGCCCGTGCCGTCGAGCCGGGCGCGCCGCCCGTTGGCCCCGACACGATCTACCTCACCACCGCCGACGAGCGAGGCATGATGGTCTCGCTCATCCAGTCCAATTACCGCGGCATGGGCTCCGGCATGGTGCCCGTCCGCCTCCGCGGCAGCGCCACCCCGACGCCCGATGACGCTCTGGGTTTCATGCTCCAGTCCCGCGGTGAACAGTTCGCGCTCCGCCACGACCACCCCAACGTCTTCGCCCCTGCCAAGCGCCCCTTCCACACCATCATCCCCGCCTTCATCACCAAGGACGGCCAGCCCTGGATGTCCTTCGGGGTCATGGGCGGCGCCATGCAGCCCCAGGCCCACGCCCAGATCGTCATCAACCTCGTCGACTTCGGCATGTCCCTGCAGCAGGCCGGCGATGCTCCACGCATCCACCACAACGGCTCGACCGAGCCTCAGGGCGACGTCACACCTCTGTCCGATGGTGGAGTGCTCAACCTGGAGCCCGGTTTTCCGAAAGCCACCCTCGACGAACTGACCCGGCGAGGGCACGTCATCAGGCCCGCCGCGACGGCGGTCTTCGGTGGCTACCAGGCCATCCGCCGCCGTCCGCAGGGGGTGTACGAGGGTGCGAGTGAATCGCGCAAGGATGGCCACGCCGCGGGGTTCTGAAGCCCGTGACTTACCCGTGTCATCACGGCGCGTTGTCACACCTCCTGCGCCAGGCCCCAGCGGTCGGGCGAGCGCCAGAGGCGCGAGCGCAGCAGTTCGCGCTCGAAAATGAACTCCTTGGGTAGCCGGTCGAGGAACCGGTCGAACAGTTCTTCGTGCGACCGCGCCTCGGAGGCCCCCGCCTCACGCCCCACCGCCATCAGGTCGTAGAAAGCCGCTGCGGGGAAGTCCAGCCCCGTCCAGTCGATGTCCTCGTGCCGCGGCATCCAACCGATCGGGCTCTCCACCGCGTAGCCCCGACCCTGCACCCGGTCGACGATCCACGACAGCACCCGCATGTTCTCGCCGAAGCCCGGCCAGATGAACTGGCCCTGCTCGTTCTTGCGGAACCAGTTCACGCGGAAGATCCGCGGCGGGTTGGGCACGCGACGCCCCATGTTCAGCCAATGCGTGAAGTAGTCGGCCATGTTGTACCCGCAGAACGGGAGCATCGCCATCGGGTCACGACGCATCGCCGCCTGCCCGATCGCCGCCGCCGTCGCCTCCGAGCCCATCGTCGCCGCCAGGTAGACCCCGTGCGACCAGTTGAACGCCTGGAAGACCAGCGGCATGTCCTTGCTCATCCGCCCGCCGAAGACGAACGCCGCGATGGGCACGCCCGCCGGGTTCTCCCACTCGGGGTCGATGCTCGGGCACTGGTTTGCCGGTGCGGTGAAGCGCGCGTTGGGGTGCGCCGCCGGACGCCCGCAGCCGGGCGTCCAGTCCTCGCCCTTCCAGTCGATCAGGTGCCCGGGCGGCGTGCTGGTCATCCCCTCCCACCACACGTCACCATCGTCGGTCAGCGCGACGTTGGTGAAGATCGTGTTCTTCGCGATGGTCGCCATCGCGTTGGGGTTCGACTTGGTGTTCGTTCCCGGCGCGACGCCGAAGAAGCCCGCCTCGGGGTTGATCGCGTGCAGTTTGCCGTCCGGTCCCTTTTTGATCCACGCGATGTCGTCGCCCACGGTCGTGACCTTCCACCCCGTGAACGCCGGCGGCGGCACGAGCATCGCCAGGTTCGTCTTTCCGCACGCGCTGGGGAACGCCGCCCCCAGATACGTCTTCTCCCCCGAGGGCGACTGCAGCCCCATGATGAGCATGTGCTCGGCCAGCCACCCTTCGTCCCGCGCCAGCACCGACGCGATCCGCAGCGCCAGGCACTTCTTGCCCAGCAGCGCGTTGCCCCCGTACCCCGAGCCGTACGACCAGATCTCGTACGTCTCCGGGAAGTGCACGATGTACTTACGGGCGATGTCCGCTTCGCACGGCCAGGCCACGTCCTTCTGCCCCGGCGCCAGCGGCGCGCCGACCGAGTGCACGCACGGCACGAAGAACCCGTTCTCGCCCAGCGCCTCGAGCACTCTCGTGCCGATGCGCGTCATGATCCGCATGTTCACCACCACGTACGGACTGTCGGTCACCTGCACCCCGACCTTGGCGATCGGCGAACCGATCGGGCCCATGCTGAACGGGATGACGTACATCGTCCGCCCGCGCATGCACCCGTCGAACAGCCCGCGCAGCGTCGCACGCATCTCCGCAGGAGCCGCCCAGTTGTTCGTCGGCCCGGCATCCCCCTTGGCCGCCGAGCAGACGTACGTCCGCTCCTCCACCCGCGCCACGTCCGACGGGTGTGACCGCGCCAGGAAGCACCCCGGCCGTTTGGACGGGTTCAGGCGGATGAACGTCCCCGCCCTGACCATCTCCTCGCACAGCCGGTCGTACTCTGCCTGCGAACCATCCACCCAGACCACCCGTTCAGGGCGGCAGAGCGTCGCCATCTTGTTCACCCAGGAGGCCAGTTTCTCGTTGCGGGTCGGGGCGTTGTGCCCCGCGGGTGAGGTGGTCATCGGGTGGGTCTCCTGTGGATTGCATGGGGAGGGTTTGCTCGCGTGGGAATGGGCGGCAGAACCCGGAGTTCGGGATAGACCTGGCAGTACGGCTCCGATTCGTCCGCTGCCGGCAGCGGGCGAGTAGTTTACCCCCGCGGGCTTCAGCCCCGCCGTGGCGGGCTCCCGTACGACGCTCCAGCCGAGGGCGAGTGTCGAATCCCGGAAATCACCGGTGCTGACAGGACGTGGGGTGATTGTGGAGTACCCGCGGCTAACAGGGGCGCCCCGCGAACCGGGGTCGGACGGGTTGTTGCGCCAAGGCGCGTCCCTCAGCGGGTTCGCAGTCCGTTTGCTTGACGCTCGCCAGGGTCTGTGGTTGACTATCAGGGTGATCCCGGGCTCTCCGGGATTCTCCGCGCGTGTGTTGCCGGGTTTGGCCGGTTGGTGAGCGCGGGCGGGCATGGTTGGTCCATCAGGAGGTCGCGTCATGAACAGGCAGAACGGTCTGTCGCGTGGGGGCGGTGGCGTGTCACCGCGGCGTCGCGGCGTGCTGAGCACCTGGTTGTGTGGAGTGGCCGGTTTGGGCGTGGCCGTGGCCGCGCAGGCGCAACTGAACGACACGCCCCCGACCGCACCGCAGCCGCCCGCGCGCTACGCGGTGATCGATCTGGGCTCGTTGAGCAACACCGGCGCCTCGCGCGGGTTCGCGGTGGCGGACGCGATCCTCACCACGTCGAGGGCCTCGGGGCCGATCGCGGTGGGCGACTCGGTCAACGCCGGGGGCGTGATGCGGCCCTTTGTCTGGACGCCGATGAACGGCATGATCGACGGCTTGGCGGGCATCCCGGCCCACGGCTCGGCCCGCGGCGTCAACGCCTTCGGCGACTACGTCGGAGCCTACACGCCCGCGCTGAGCCCGACGATGCCCAACTCCGCGCCCATGACCCGCACCGCGGGGTATCTGGCCTCGCTCCGGCGGGACGCGATCGTGACGCTCCCGGCCCTGGGCGGGAGCGCGTGGGCCTCGGCCGCAGAGAGCGTCAACGCTCCGCCCGGCACCGGCACCGGCGGCGGGGTGAACGTCGTCGGCTGGTCGATGGATTCCAGCGGTCGCCAGCGGGCGACCTTCTGGAGCGTCGGACCCGCGTCCGGCCCCACCGGCCCGCACGACCTGGGCACTCTCGGCGGCGCCCACTCCAAGGCCAACGCCGTCAACAACGCGCTGCAGGTCGTCGGCCAGGCCCAGCGGAGCGACGGGCAGATGCGTGCGGCCATGTTCTTCCCGATGGCGCTGGCGCCGTTCCCGGTGGTGCGTGACCTGGGCGTGCTGCCGGGCGGGCGCGCCAGCGAAGCGACCGCCGTCAGCCAGAACGGCATCGTGGTCGGCTGGTCGGAACTGGGCGTGGTGATCACGCCGGTGCCCGTGCCGCGTCGTGCGGTGCGGTTCATGCCGCCAGTGGCGTCGAACGTGAACCCGGTGCCGATCAACCTCGGCACGCTCGACCCGTCGCACACCACCAGCGAGGCCCGCGGCGTGAACAACCTGGGGCACATCGTCGGCTGGTCGGGCAGCCCCTCGTCGAGCGCGCTGCCCGGCGGTGGCCAGCGCGCCTTCATCGTCCGCGACGGCACGATGTTCGACCTCAATACGCTGATCCCGGCCAGTTCGGGGTGGCGTCTCTCGGTGGCCAACGGCATCAGCGAGTCGGGCGCGATCGTCGGCTGGGGCTACCGCGTGGCGACCTCGCCGGTGAATGCCTCGGTGCCGCGGGCCTTCCTGCTGGTGCCGGTGCGACGAGTGCCGGTCCCGGTGTTGCCGGCTGAGGACGACAAGGCGCTGGACTGAATCGCACGGCGGGCGCGTGATGGCGTGACCACGTGGTGTGCATGCGGCGTCGTACGCACGGGCGCACGGGGTGTGATGCGCATGCGGTGCGCCCGCGGCGGTGGGAATCACCCGGATCGGGGTGTATGGGTTAAGTGGCGGCGCTTGGGTTATCCCCTTGAACACGGCGTCGGCGCTCGCGGCGCACAGTGTTCAGGCTCCGGACGGGGTACGCTCAGCCAACCTCGAGCACGCGCGGTGGTGAGAGGGCATGCCGGTCGGTTCCGGCGTGGCCCGGCTCCGCGCACTCACACAGACAGCACCTGGAGAAATCGCATGGCCCGTACCCGACTGCACCTGATCTCGCTTGCGCTTGGATCGACCCTGACCGCCGGGCTGTTCGCCGTCGGCGCGGGACTGTCTGGCCATCACGCCCAGCCTGGGGAGCAGCGTCATGGCGAGGCGGCCAAGGGTGGCGGGCACGCGATGCCGCCGGACATGGACAAGCAGATGCAGGAGTGGATGGAGCTCATGAAGCCCGGGCCCAACCACGAACTGCTGGCGAGCATGGCGGGGGAGTACACAACGACGATGCGGTTCTGGCCGGGCGGGCCCGGCACGCCGGCGATGGAGAGCAAGGGCAAGTCGCGGAAGCGCATGGTGCTGGGCGGGCGGCATCTGATGCAGGAATTCGAGGGGAACATGATGGGCTCGCCGTTCTCGGGCATGGGCCTCTCCACGTGGGACAACGTGCGCAAGCAGTTCGTGGGCACCTGGGCCGACTCGGTCGGCGGGGCGATCCTCTACCTCACCGGCGGCCTCAGCCCCGACCGCACCACCATCACCCAGTTCGCCACGATGGACGAGCCGATGACCGGCGAGTTCGGCAAGATCGTCAAGTACGTCACGAAGATCGTGGACAAGGACACCATCCACTTCACCGCGTACGAGGTGATCTACGGCGATGAGTTCAAGGCTTTCGAGATCGAGTACAAGCGGGTGAAGTAACACCGGACGAAGGCGGAGAGGATCTCATGAGCACCTCCCCCACACATGTGTGTGGGGGAGGTGGACGCACGCGCAGTGTGCGGACGGAGGGGGCGGGTTCCGCGCGTGGGGAGCGTGAGGTGAGTGTGAAGGGCGAGGTGGTTTTTGTAGATCCTCCCCCCCACCTCGCGGTGCGGGGGAGGAGCGGGGAGCGGAGTCGAAGCAGCGTGCTCTAGCGAAGCGAAGGAGTTGCGGGGGGCGTGGGTGCGGTGGGTGCGGTGGGGGTGGTGGGGGGGAGCGGGCGGGGCTCGCGGGTGATGAGGGTGACGCCCTCGGGCAGGTGCTCGGCGACCCTGGCGACGACGTCGCCTTCCAGCCGACGGGCGAAGAGTGAACGTCGGGTCTTGCCCATGATGAGGGTGTCGCAGCCGAAGGTGACGGTGTAATCGAGGATCTCCTCGGCGATATCGGGCGAAGAGACGTAGATCGGCACGAAGGGGACGCTCTTCTGGCGGGCGAGGACGGCGACGCCGCCGAGAGCCTCCTGAGCGGCGGGGTCGAGTTCGATGCGCGGGGTGGCGTCGGTGCCGATGTCGAGCAGGCGGAGGGTGCGGACGGAGATGGCGAAGAGGGTGGCACCGCGCTGGCGGGCCAGGTCGACGGCGAACTCGGCCTGGTGGCGGCCGCGGGCGGCGAGCATGATGCGCGGGCCGTGGGTCATGGGGAGTGGCTCGCGGTTGAGTTCGGCCATCCACCCCTGCTCGGGCATGGGGACGACGGCGCGAGCGGCCTCATCGAGGGCGCGTCGGTGGGCGTTCCAGCGCAGCGCGGAGCGGACCAGCAGCACCGAGCCGACCATCACGCCGGCGAAGAGGGTGGCGTTGGGCTTGGCGATGCAGATGGTGACGAAGATCACGGCCATGAGCGCGCCCAGCGCCCACAGGGCGCGGCGCTCCCAGGGGCCAATCGGCAGGTGGCGGTTGATCGCGCAGGAGAGGACGTTGATCGCGATGGCCCCCACCACGCCGATGGCGTACAACTCGCCCAGCGCCTTGACGTCTGCTTCATAGAACAGCAGGGCCGCCGGCGCGACGCAGGCCAGGATGAGCGCGATCCACGGCACGCCGGAGTAGTTCAGCCGCATCAGCCCGCCGGGCAGTTCCTTGTCGGCCGCCATGGAGTACTGCACCGCCACCATGGCCATGACGGCGGTGTTCATGGCGCTGAGCAGCAGGAGCCCGAAGACTGCGCCGGCCACGATGCCCAGCACGGCGCCGACGGTCGGCGAGCCTGTGGCGCGTGTGGCCGAGTGCTCGGCCAGGAGGCGCATGGCGGTGTCGCGGTACTCCTTGACCTCGGGGGGGACGTCCTCCGGTCGGAGGCGGAGGCCCTGGCCGTCGGGGCCTAGGGAGTTCTGCCCCATTTCGAACTGCACGTAGTGGGGCATCTCGACGGGCTTGAGTTCGGGCAGGGCGTTGAGGGCCAGGCCGAAGACCATGTTGAGGATGACGACCTCCGCGAGCACGGGCCAGATGGTGCGGCGGCTGGTCTTCTTCACCGGCTCCTTCATGAGGCCGGTCATGTTGGCGACGGCCTCGAGGCCGGCGAGGGCGAGGATGACGCGGATGAAGTTTTCCCAGCGGGTCCAGGGGTCGTTGATCGACGGGTGGCCGGTGGAGACGGTCTGGAGGCCTTCCACCACGAGCGGGAGGCAGAGGACAGCGATGATCGCGCTGAGGCCGATGGCGGCCAGCGCAATGACCAGGGCCATGCGTCCGGCGCTGCGCGCGCCGAGCCAGTTCACCACGCCGATGGCGAAGATGGCGGCGATGCTCAGCGGCAGCACCCACGACCCCGGCAGGCCCAGGTAATGGAAACTCTCGATGGTCGAGAGGGAGGCGGTGACGATGTAGTCGCACAGCAGGAGCGTGGCGCCGATGACGCTGAGGGTGGGGCTGAGTTGACGTGCCGCGGCGTAGACGCCGCCACCCTCGGGGAAGCAGCGGCAGATGACGGTGTACGCCCAGGCCACCGCGGACATGATCAGCGTCATGGCCAGCAGGTAGAGCGGTGAGGCGTGTCCGGTGTAGTAGAAGGCCAGGCCGAGGACGTAGAGGCGGCTGGTGCCCCAGTCTCCGAAGAGGAGCGGCCCGGAGTGGTACCACTCGAGAACCCTGGGGCGCTTCTGGCTGGTAATCAGGCTGGACATTCGGGGCGGCGACCCGCCGATGCGTGCGACCAGCCCGGTGTTGACGCATTTCGCTCTCGCTCTCGGCCGTCAGGCGCGAGGGAGTTGAGCGCAGGGAAGGGGGCTGAAGGCGCGGCCAGTGTAGGGAAGGACGCCGGGCGCACCGCTGAAGGAGCGCGGATGCCCAAACGGAGTACGAAACGGTCGTGGGGTCGTGCGATCTGGCCTGCTCATGCGGCCAGTGCCGTGGGCGTGCCCATGGGCATGCCGACGACGGTGTGGAGCACGCTGTTTTTGCCGTTGTGCTTGACCTGGTACTGGAGGCGGTCGGCGGTGTTGAGCATCTCGTCGGCGTTGACGGGGAGGCGGTGGAACGTGGCCAGGCCGATGCTGACGGTGACGTCCCAGCCGTGGTGCTTCATGGCCGTGGCGAGGAGTGCGCGGACCTTGCGGATGACGGCGTCGGCAGCCTGTTCGTCGGTCTGTGGCAGCAGCAGAGCAAACTCGTCGCCGCCGACGCGGGCCAGGAGGTCGGACTTGCGGACCGCGGCGGCGATGGTCTGTGCGGTGACCTGCAGCAGGTGGTCACCGGCGGCATGGCCGAGGCGGTCGTTGATGGTCTTGAGGTTGTCCAGGTCGAGGAAGGCGAGGGTGATGGGGGAGGCGTTGCGCTGGGCGCGTGCGAGTTCTGCGGCGATCTGGGTGAGCAGGGCGCGGCGGTTGGCCACGCCGGTCATTTCGTCGGTGGCGGCCAGTTGACGCTGGGAGTCGATATAGGCCTTGAGGACGGAGATGAGGTAGGTGAAGAGGATGAAGAAGGTGATGCGTTCGACGGCCATCCAGGCGACGACCGAGAGGGGCATGGACTGTGGGATCGAGCCTGTGGTGTCCATGAACCAGAGCGCGCCGCAGACCGTAGCCGCGGTGAGGCCGGCGAGTTTGCCGACGAAGCAGGCCATGGCCGCGACGGGGAGGAGGTAAAAGACCGCCAGCGACATCACGGGGCCAGTGACGCGGTCGGCCAGGGCCAGGATGATGATGGCCGCCGGCGCGATCATGAGTGTGGAGCGTCGCGCGGCCGGAGTGTCCAGACGCACGAGCGATTCCACGTTCTGGAATGGTCCCCGCAATCGTGGATGCACGAACATCGCATCGGCATGCGGCAGGAGCCCGATCACTTCGTCCCTGAAAATCATGAATGACAGGCCACGATCGGTGCAACTCCCTCTCCCGCGAATCGGGGGCGGAGTGCGGGCAGCGGGGGCACGGACGGGGCTTATCGGTCCCGGACGAGCGCCTCGCGTGCGGCGACGGCCAGTTGGTCGCAGCGTTCGTTCTCGGGGTGGTCGCTGTGCCCGCGGACCCAGTTGAAGTGGAGTGAGTGGCGCTGGCGGAGTGAGTCGAGTGTCCGCCAGAGGTCATCGTTTTTGACGGGCTTCCTGGCCGCGGTGCGCCAGCCGCGGGCTTTCCAGGCGTCGAGCCATTCGTTGAGGCCCTTGAGGACGTACTCCGAATCGCTGAAGAGTTCGACGCGTGCGGGGCGCGTGAGGGCGGAGAGACCCTGGATGACGGCGGTGAGTTCCATGCGGTTGTTGGTGGTCTGGTCCTCGGCGCCGGTGGCTTCGATCTGCCGGCCCGTGGCGGGGTGCCGGAGGATGTAGGCCCACCCGCCGGGGCCGGGGTTGCCGGAGCAGGCGCCGTCGGTGAAGAGCAGAACGCTGGGGAGGTTCGAGAGGTTGGCCGATCCGGGAGAGGTCATGCCGTCGTCACCGGGATGTGGAGGCCGAAGCAGCGCTGGAGGGCCATTTCGTGGGCGCGGTCGTAGGCGGAGCCGAGGACCGACCAGTCGAAGGCCCAGGCCTGGGCCTCGACCTGGTTGCGGAGGTTGATGCGTCCGCGCCGATCGAGGCGGCAGTAGTCGAGCATGTACTTGCAGAGTTCTGCGGCGGAGTCGCCGAAGGAGCGTCCACGGCGGCGGATGACCCACATGCCGGGGCGGGCGTGGTGGCGGTTCTGCTCGAGCACATAGGCGCCGAAGCCAGCCAGGTCGCTGGTGACGGCGGGGACGCCCATGGCCACGCTCTCCAGGGGTGTGTAGCCCCAGGGCTCGTAGGCGGAGGGGAAGATGCCCAGGTGGCACCCTCGGACGAACTGCTCATAGTCCATGCCCCAGAGCGGGTTGGTGGGGGAGATGAAGTCGGGGTGATAGACGACCTTGACGGGGTCGTCGGCGCGGTTGTAGAGCCAGAGGTTGCGGATCTGGTTGAGGACGGGGTCGTCGCCGTCGTCGTCGATCATGTGGGTGGTGACGAGGGGGAGCCGGTCGACCTTGAGGGCCTGCTGGGTGCGGCGGTAGCGGAGGACCCAGTACTCGTCGACGACTTTGTCCAGGTCGACCTTGCGTCCGGTGGCGCCGATCTTGAAGAGCTTGTCGCCGACGTTGGCGACGACCTGGTCGCAGACCCACTTGAACTCGTTGAGCACGCCGCGCTGCTGCAGGGCCCAGGGGTGCAGCGAGCGGGTGGGGCGCTTGGTGATGACGAAGAAGACGACGGTGACGGGGAGGCGAGCGGCCTTGATCTCCGCGTTCAGGCGGGCCATGGCCTCCAGGCAGAGGTCGAAGCCCTTGTTTCGGGGCTCGAACCGGCCTGAGGTGAACATGTAGATGGTGTTGTCCAGGTCGACGGGGTAGGAGGGGAAGAAGTGGCCCATGACAAAGCGGTGGATCTTCTCCTTGTATTGTGCGTGGAGGGTCTGGAACTCGTGGCCGACGTTGTAGCGCTGGATGTCCAGCCCGTTGGGGAGGATGACATCGGGGGCGCGGCCGAGCAGGCCGGAGCACTCCTCGCCGGTGGTCGAGGAGACGGTGGTCATGACGTGTGAGGCGTGGGTGCAGGCGCGCTCCATGAGGTGCTGCGGGCGGACCAGGTAGCGCTGGCTCTCGGCCTCGTCGTTGATGGTGCCCCAGGCGAGCCGGTCGTAGAAGTCCTCCTCGTTGCTGGCCATGTAGCGGCCCAGCAGGGTGGCGTGGGTGGTGAAGACCAGCGCCGCGCGGCACCCCTGGTGCCGCAGCATCGGCGCCGCCAGCCCACCCATGTACTCGTGCATGTGCGCGACGATCCGGTGCTCATCGCCGGAGACTTCGACGACCGTCTCGACCAGGCGGCGCACCGCATCGCCGAACGAGATCACGCTGTCGAGCAGGTAGTCGCCGGCGGGAGAGGGGATGCGGTGGTCGTTCCAGAGGCGGAACTTCGTGGCGTCCAGGCGTTCGTGGCCCTGCCAGTGCTCGACGAGCAACGCCCGCGGGCGCCCCGAGATCATCCATCGCCCGTGGTGGATGATGAGCCCCTCGGCGCGGAGTTTCTCGACCGCCGCGCCCACGTGCCCCGACGGCGGGGTCTCCTCGAACTCCAGCGAGGCGTGCTGCGGGTTCCACGGGCCGACGCAGCAGTACCGCTCGCCCCAGACCTCGACCATCCGCGGGGCCTTGGACCGCAGCACCTGGAAGATACCCCCCAGCGGGTTGCACACTTCCCACGACACCTCGAGCAGCAGCGGACGGCCCGAGCCCCCGCGGACCTCGACCGCCGGGGCGCGGTCCGGTGCGGGTTCCGGGCGGGTCGCCACGTCCTCCACCGGCGTCGTCAGCGAGATGACCGGCTTGCTCGCCACGGCCCGGAGCGTATCAGCCCGGCTCGATCCTGTCCGCGCCGGGCGCGTGACGGTCCACCGGGCGTGACTGCACCGTTCGCCCGGCTCACCAGTCCGGTTTACCAGTCCAGCGGTGCCGACCAGGCCGCGGCCATGTCCCCGACGATGACGCTGAGGCGTGCGCCGTCGTCGCGCACGACGCCGCTGTCGTCCAGCGCACCGACATCGACGCACGATACTCCGGCGGCGGCTGCGGCGGCCATGGCAAGCGGGACGGTGTCGGGGCTGACCTCCAGCACGTAGCGCGAGGGCTCCTCGCTGAAGGCCGCGCTGAGCGGGTCATCATGGACCGCGCGCAGTTGCAGCGAGGCGCCGAGGGAGAGGCCGGGGCGCGAGGCGCCGATGAGCATTTCCGCGACGGCGACCAGCAGCCCGCCGTCGGACACGTCGTGGGCCGCGTGCACTCGCCCCTCGGCGATCAGCCGCGCCACGAGTCGCGCCGCCGCGGGGCCTTGCTTCAGGTCCACTCCGGGGAGTGAGGGGTCTCCGACGGCGTTGAGGCGGTGGAACCGCGAGCCGCCCATGCGGGCGTGGGTCGGGCCGATCAGCAGCAAGCGGTGGCCTGCGCGCTTGGCCTCCATCGTGACGCAGCGGTCGATCCGTGGAACAATCGCCAGCCCGGTGATCAGCAGCGTCGGCGGGATTTCGATCACCACTTCGCGACCCGTCGCCGGGTCGGTGTAGCGGAACTGGTTGTTCAAGGAATCCTTGCCGCTGACGAAGGGCGTGCGGTAGGCCTTGGCGCCGTCGTAGCAGCCGACGGCCGCGCGCACAAGCGTGCCGAGGTTCTCCGGTCTCTGGCAGCCCGGCCAGCAGAAGTTGTCGAGGATGGCGGTCCGCTCGGGGTCGGCGCCGACGCAGACGAGGTTTCGCACGCACTCGTCGATGGCCGCCAGGGCCATCAGGTAGGGGTCTCCGCCGGCGGCGGGGTCGCCCAGGCCGTTCTGCAGGCCGCAGGCGATGGCGATGCCGCGCCCGGAGCCGGGGATGGGCTCGAGCACGCTGGCGTCGCCGGGCCCGCGTCCCAGTGGCCCGACCAGCGGCTTGATGACGGTGTTGCCGCGGACCTCGTGGTCGTATTGGCGCACGATCCAGTGCTTGCTGGCGATGTCGGGGTGGGCCAGCAGTTCGAGCAGCGCGTCCTTGATGTGCGGCGAGCGGGACGTGCCCGGCGTCGACGGGGTGGGCGGGGCGTTCCACACCGCCTCGCGCGTCGGTGTCGGCAGCCCGTCGTGCAGGAAGGACATCGACAGGCGCCCGACCTCCGCCCCCCTGTCGCGCAGCACCAGTTCACGATCGGGCGTGCCAAACGAGCCCAGGTCGGCCATCTCGACCGATTCCTCGCGGCAGATGGCGCGCAGGCGATCGACGTTCTCAGGTGGCACCGCCAGCACCAACCGCTCCTGGGCTTCGCTGATCCAGATCTCGGTGGGTGAGAGCCCCTCGTACTTCAGCGGCGCACGTTCCAGGTGCACCTCCGCCCCGACGGCCGCGCCCATTTCGCCGACGGCGGATGAGAAGCCCCCCGCGCCGCAGTCGGTGATCGCGGAGTAGAGCGGGGCGCGCGGGTCCTCGTCGCGGGCGCGCATCACCGCGTCGAGCAGCTGCTTCTGCGTGATGGGGTTGCCGATCTGCACCGCGTGGGCGAACTCGTCGGCGGCGGTGTGCTCCAGTTCGGCGGAGGAGAAGGTCGCGCCGTGGATGCCGTCGCGCCCGGTGCGCCCGCCGAGGGCGATGATCCGGTCGCCCGGGCGTGCGGCTCCGCGGATGAGGTGGCGCGGGATCAGGCCGATGCAGCCGGCGAAGACCAGCGGGTTGCCGATGTAGCGTTCGTCGAACGCGACGGCTCCGTTGACGGTGGGGATGCCCATGCGGTTGCCGTAGTCGCGCACGCCCGCGACCACCTGCGTGAGGACGCGGCGCGGGTGGAGCGTGCCGGGCGGGAGCGGGGCGGGCTGGCGCGAGCCGGGGGCGTAGGGGTGCGAGCGGTCCAGGTCGGGCGGGGCGACGCAGAAGACGTCGGTGCTGGCGATGGGCCGGGCGCCCAGTCCTGTGCCGATGATGTCACGGATGCACCCGCCGATGCCCGTGGCGGCCCCGCCATAGGGCTCGATCGCGGAGGGGTGGTTGTGGGTCTCGACCTTGATGCAGACGCCGTGGCGGTCGTCAAGGGCGATCACGCCGGAGTTGTCGGTGAAGACCGAGAGGGTCCAGTCGATACCGTCGGCGATGAGCTCGAAGGTGGCGGCGGCGACGGTGGACTTGAGGAGGTTCTGGATGGTCCAGGAGCCGTCGGGATTGGCGGAGATACCCGGGCGCGGGGTGTCGAAGAGCCGCGTGGTGGCGTCGGCGCGGGGGCCCTGTTCGCGGTAGCGGATGCGGCTCTTGAGGGTCTTGTGGACGCAGTGCTCGGACCAGGTCTGGGCGAGGGTCTCCAGTTCGATCTCGCGCGGCTCCCGGCCCAGGGCGCGGTAGTGGTCGCGGATGGCGCGCATCTCGTCCAGCGAGAGAAACAGGTGGGCCTCGCGCGACAGGCGGGCCAGCGATTCGTCGTCCAGCGACGTGAGGGTCACGCTGCGCACCGTCGCGTCGTGGTGGCGGCCGCGCGGGAAGGCCGCGGGGTGATAGGCCCCCTGGGTCACGCGGTGGACGACGGGGTTGGCCAGGAGGCGCTCTCCGAGGCGCCGGGCTTCCTCGTCGCTCACGCCCGTCATCTCATAGCGCCGACCGGTGACGACGCGCACCGGCTTGCCGAGCAGGTCCTGTACGGCCAGGCGCACCGACTCGGCCGCCGGGTCCATCACGCCGGGCAGCGGGTGGACTTCGATGACCCGTGCCGTGGGCGGCGGCGCGGAAGCGCCAAGGACGAACTCCTCGGTGATCGGGCTGGCCAGCACCTCGCGACCGATGCGCTCCAGGTCGGCGGCGCTCAGGGCGCCCTCCAGCAGGTACACCGCCGACACCCGCACCGACTCGGGGGTGATGCCCAGGCTCTCCGCCTCGCGGCGTACCGAGGTGCCCTGTGGGTCGTCCTGCCCGTTGCGCGGGCGGACTTCCAGCCGGTGAACCGGGGCATCGGGCGGGACGGCGGGCATGGGCGGGGCCGGCTCGGCGGCGGAGGCGGTCATGCCCGAGCATAGGAGTTGCGGGCGCGGCCCACCCTGCGCACCCGGACGGCACACCGTCGCCTCAACCGACCCGCAGCGTCCACCCGCGCCGCTGCATGATCCAGAGCGCCAGCCACCACGCCGCCACCATCAGCAGCGCGTACACCAGCGAGGCCAGGCGAGGGTCGTACGACAGCCGTGCCGCCAGCGGGACCGCCACCTGCTCGACGATCCACGCCTTGAGCGTCACGGGTCGCGGGTTCCCGTCGGTGCCGACGATGGTGACGGTGTGGAAGGTCAGCAGGCGCGCCAGGATCCCCGAGCCGACGAAGAGCGTGATGGCGTTCAGGCCGGCGATCCGGAAGGGATTGCCCAGCCACCTCCACCCGGCGACGTCCACAACCCATACCCAACCGGCCAGCGCCAACAGCGCCCAGCCACCGGTCACGAGCACGTAGGAACTGGTCCAGAGCGGCTTGTTCAACGGCAGGTCCAGCGACCAGAGCAGCCCGCCCGCCAGCAAGCCGATGCCCCAGAGCGCCAGCCGGATGACGTGTGCAGCGCTGAGGGATGCCTGGTGCACGCGCAGGTACACGCCCGCCAGCGCTCCGATCGCCACACTCACGCACGCCGGCAGGGTGCTGAGCAGGCCTTCGGGGTCGGTGGGGCTGCCGATCCAGGTGTGCCGGGGGCCCAGCACCTGCAGGTCCACCCAGCGCGGCCAGTTCGAGAGGTTGGACAAGCCGCCCTCGCCGCGCAGTTCGACAATGAGGCGCGGGTCCAGGGGGATTGACGGATGGGGTATCGACGTCGGGGCCATCGACGGCGGTGGGACAAACCGCAGGAGGATCCAGTAGCCCAGGAGCACCGCCGCCGAGATCGCGACAACGGCCCAGGTCCGTACGTGCAGCAGCAGCAGCGCGGTCAGGGCGTAGCAGAGCGCGATGCGCTGCAGGACGCCGGGGATCCGGAGGCTGGAGAGGTCGTGTGTGAGGAAGGCATTGAGCCCCAGGCCCAACAGCAGGAGGATGCAGGTTCGGCGGGCGATCTTGCGGTAGATCGTGCCGTTCGCGGAGCGGAACGGCCAGGCGCCCGGCCCGCCTGCGTCGGGCATGCTCGGGTCCAGCAAGTTCTGGGCGGGCACGGGGCTGTGCAGCGAGAAGGCCATCGCGGCGCCGACTGCGAAGAGAAAGAACGGGAAGATCAGGTCGGTGGGGGTGCAGCCGTGCCACTCGGCGTGAAGCAGCGGGGGGTAGACCGCTCCCCAGTTGCCGGGGTTGTTCACCAGCACCATTGCCAGCATCGTCACCCCGCGGAGCACGTCGAGCGCATCGAGACGTGGTCGCATGGGGAGGGACTCCGGTGCACGGGCACGCGATGGCACGAACGCAGCCGCGACCGCGGCTCAGCGCAGGCCGTATTCCTTGAGTTTGCGGTAGAGCGTGCGTTCGCCGATGCCGAGGAGTTTGGCGGTCTGTTCGCGGTTTCCGCCGGTGAGGCGAAGGGTCTCGCGGATGGCGCGCTTTTCGAGCTGTTCCAGCGGGGTGCCGGCCAGTGAGCCGCCGGCGGCCTCGCGGGCCTCGTCGGGGGAATCGTCGGCGGCACGGATGTCGTCGGGGATGTGGCGCACGTCGATGGAGATCGGCGCGCGGGGGTCGTCGGTCTCGCCGGCGGCGGTGACGATCATGTTCTGCACGACGTTGAGCAGTTGGCGGACGTTGCCGGGCCAGTCGTAGGCGGTGAGGCGCATCATGGCGGCGTCGGTGATGGCGGGTGTGGGCCGCCCGGGGAGGAGTTTCTGGCCCGAGCGGGCGAGGGCGTGGAGGATGATGCGGGGGATGTCCTCGCGCCGGTCTTTGAGCGGTGGGAGGGTGATCTGCGCGCCCTTGATGCGGAAGAACAGGTCCTCGCGGAACTCGCCGCGGGCGACCATGGCCTGCAGGTCCTTGTTCGTGGCGCTGACGAGGCGGACGTCGGTCTGGCGGGGCTCGTTGCTCCCGACGCGGACGACCTGCCCGGTCTCCAGCACGCGCAGGAGTTTGGCCTGCATCTTCAGCGGCATGTCGCCGATCTCATCGAGGAAGAGCGTCCCGCCGCTGGCGTACTCGAAGACGCCCTCGCGGTCGCGCTCCGCGCCGGTGAACGCCCCGCGCACGTGCCCGAAGAGCTGGTCCTCCAGCAGGGTCTCGGTTTCCGCGGCGCAGTTGAGCGCGACGAAGCGCCCCTTGGCGCGGGGAGAGTTGCGGTGCACCGCCTGGGCGATCAGCTCCTTGCCGGTGCCGCTCTGACCGGCGATGAGGACCGGGAGGCTGCTGGCCGCCACCGCCCGGACCTCGCGCAGGATGCGGCGCATCGGCTCCGACCCGGCGATGATCCCCTCGAACCCCTCGTGCTGAACCAGGTCACCCAGGCCCTGCCCGGTCGCCTCGTGGCGGAGCAGCACGGTCTCCGCCGCGCGGTTCACGACACCGCGGAAGACCTCCAGGTCCAGCGGTTTCTCGATGAAGTCGTACGCCCCTTCCTTGAAGGCCGCCCGCGCGGTGGGCACGTCGCCGTGCGCCGTGACCATGATGGTCTCGGCCTGGGGCTGCAGGCGCCGCGCGGTGCGCAGCACGACCAGCCCCGCGTCGCCGCCGTCGGCGGAAGTGCCCTGCTCCCCCGCCGAGGCGGGCATGCGCAGGTCGGTGACGATGACGTCGAAGGTCCCGTGCTTGAGCTCGTCCAGCGCGCGGGCGACGCCGTGCACGAGGGTGCAGACGTGGCCGGGCTTTCGGAGCGCCTCGGCCATGACTTCGGCGTGCTCGGGCTCGTCCTCGACGATGAGAACCTGCGCCCGCATGAGTTCGCTGGTGCCCTGGGCCATGTGGCCAAGAGTAGACTCCGCCGGTTGTCCGGCTCCAGCGGCGCATCGCTGTGGAGTGATCCGTCCGCACGGTTCCGTCCGATCTTCCCGCCATGCGCATCCTCGGGGTTGATCCCGGCCTTCGGCTGACGGGCTACGCGTGCCTGGAGACACGCCCGGCGGATCGGCGAGTGGCCCGCGGCTGGTCAACCGATCCCGGCGCGACGATCGTCGAGGCGGGCGTGCTGCGGCTGAACACGCGGCTGGGGGTGCCCGATCGGCTCGTCGAACTTGACCGCGACTTCCGGGAAGTCCTGCAGCGGCTCCGGCCCGACGCGGTCGCGGTTGAGCAGCTCTTCGCGGCCTACCGGCACCCGGCGACGGCGATCGTCATGGGGCACGCGCGCGGGGTGCTCTTGCTGGCGGTCCGAAGCGCCCCGCTGCCGCTCATCGAACTCCGTCCCACTGAGGTCAAGAAGTCGATCACCGCCTACGGGCACGCCGGCAAGGCGCAGGTCCAGGACGCGGTGCAGTCGATCTTTCGTCTCGCCCAACGCCCGCGCCCGCCTGACGTCGCCGACGCGATCGCCATCGCGCTGTGCGCGGTCCGGCGCGCGTGAGCCAGGAGCCCGCGATGCACCTGATCTACGTTCTGCTGGCCATCATCTCCGGCGCCTGTCTGCCCGTGCAGGCCGGCGCCAACGCGAAGATGCGCGAGTTCTGGGGGCACGCCCTCGGCGCTACGCTCATCAACTTTATCGTGGGCCTGCTGGCGCTGGCCGGGGCGTTGCTGCTGCTGCGCGTGCCGTGGCCCTCGACGCAGCGCCTCGCCGAGGCGCCCTGGTGGTCGTGGATCGGGGGCCTGCTGGGTGCGACGATGGTCGCGCTGGCGGTGTTCCTCTCGCCGAAGATCGGTACCGCCGCCCTGTTCGCCTCGCTGGTGCTGGGGCAGATGGCCGTCTCGCTGGCGGTGGATCATTTCGGTTTTCTCGGGCTGCCGGTCCGTGAGATCAACCTGACGAAGGTGCTGGGTGTCGGGCTGCTGATCGGCGGGGTGGTGCTGGTGAACCTCGATCGCTAGCGTGCAGAGCCATTGCCCCCCGCCCCTCCGCCCCCCCCGCCCTGCTCTGCGACCATTGCCCGCCCGCCGCAGCCGCGGTGCATCCCCGAGTGTTTCGGGGATTACACTCCACGGGAAACGTGGGTCGTGGGCGTGATGCGGTCTGACCCCGCCAACGCCCGGAGGGTCATGGATGATGTCTGCACCCATGCCCGGAGCCAGGGTTCGACCGGCGCCGCAGGGACTGCCGCTGGCGCTGACACTGTCGCTGGGCCTGGTCTGTTCGACCCTGGCGACGCCCCAGACAGGGGAGGACGCAGAACCCGCGCCGGGATTCGGTCAGCACGCCGAGGCCCGCGAGATCGTGGACCGCATCCTCGGCCCGCGCCCGTGGCTCGATGAGGCGCCACGCCCGATGACGTCGGCACGGCCCGGCGCGGGCACGGCCGCGCGCCCCGCCTCGCCTGTGGAGCAGATTCTCGGGCCGTCCACCGGCGGTGGGCTGGACCTGTCGACGGCGGTCCGTCTGGAGGGCTCGCGCGCCCTGATCGCCGGCTCGCGCGCCGACCCTGCGGGCCAGTCTCCGCTGATGGCCCCGCGCCTCACCTCATCAGGTGGTGGCGTGTCGCTGCCGCCGGCACCGGAAGTGTCAGGCCCCGGCCACTCCGGCACACTGGACGTCTACGACGTGCTGCTGCGATGGACGCCAATCCGGCCCGTCGCGGGCTCGTCGTGGACGCTCGGCGTGACCGCGGGTCTCCGGGCGCCCGTGCTGGAGTTGGGCCCGCCGACCGACCCGACACTCTGGCCGGGCTCCGGCGCGGGCGAGGCATCGACCGCCGCCGGCCTCACGCCCGTGGTCGGCGGGATTACGGCCTGGGACTATGCGCCCGGGGTGGCGCTGCGGGCCTCGGGTGAATCGGGCGTTGGATCGGTGGTCGGCTGGAGTTCCTACGCGCAGATCCGCGTGGAGCACGTCTGGCGCCTGACCTCCGCCGGCACCTTCTCGGTCGGTTATCTGCACTGGCGGGAGTCCTTCGGTGAAGGGGGCGGGCCGCCCGCGGCGCGGGTCCGGCGCGACGCCCTGACGCTCGAACTGCGGCTGGGCTTCTGAGACTGTGCCCGGTCAGTGGCGGAAGCGCCGCACCCCGGTGAGCATGCACGTCACGCCGTGCCTCTCGCACAGGCTGATGGTGTCCTGGTCGCGCTTCGACCCGCCGGGGTGGACGATCATCGTCACGCCGGCGTCGATAAGCAGGCGCGGACCGTCGTCGAAAGGGAAGAACGCGTCGGAGAGCGCGATCGCGTCGCGTGCCAGGTCCCCGGCCTTGAGCACCGCCAGACGGCAGGCGGTCACGCGGTCCACCTGGCCGAGCCCGCCCCCGAACAGGCGCACCGCCGTGGTCCCGAGCTCGGTGGTGACCGAGCCGCCGAGGCCCACCGCGTTGCTCGACATCGCCGCGACCACCGCCTCGAGCACGCCCGCGGCGTGCAGGCGCTCCGGCGTGGGCTCCGGGCCCGCTGCACGCACCCACGACGCCGGAGCGGGCGAGAGCACGTCGCGCTCCTGCACCAGCATGCCGCCGGGCAGGCTGCGCATCGTGAAGCGCGCGGTGAACGGTTCACCACTGGAGCCGGCGTGCGACCGGGTGCCGACCTCAAGCAGCCGGATGTTCTCGCTGCGCGCCCGCAGCACATCGAGCGCCTCGGGATCGAACGACCCGGCCACGACGACTTCCAGAAAGGTGCCCTTGCGTGCCAGGCGTTCGGCGGCGGGCACATCGAACCGTCCTGAGCACGCCAGGATGCCCCCGTACGCCGCCAGCGGGTCGCCGGCGATGGCCTGATCCACCGCGTCAAGCGGGGTGCGTGCCATCGCCGCACCGCACGGGTTGGCGTGCTTGATGACCACCGCCGCGAAGGCGGCGGCATCGTCGTGCGTGCCGCCCGCGCGGAGCATCGCGCACGCCAGTTCCCACGCCGCCGAGGCGTCGGCGAGGTTGTTGTACGACAGGTCCTTGCCGTGCTTCTGGTGTGCGCCGAGGACGCCCGGCGGAGCACCGCCCACGCCCAACGTCTCGTGGTAGACCGCGGCGCGCTGGTGCGGGTTCTCGCCGTACCGCAGCAGGTTCGCCCGTTCGAACCGGGTTTCGAGGCGCTGGGGCAGCGGGTCCTCGCCGGCGGGCCGACCTTCGCCTGGTGCCGCTACCGGCACAGGCCTTTCGGCACTGGAGAGGTACCGGGCGATGGCCGTGTCGTACTCCGCGGTCATCGCGAACGCCTCGCGGGCGAGCCTGCGGCGGGTCTGCTCTCGCGTGCAGGCGTTGCCGGCGCGGAGTTCCTCGATCAGCACCGCGTACTGATGCGGCGAGGTCACGACCGTCACGTCGGCGTGGTTTTTCGCCGCGGAGCGCACCATGCTCGGCCCGCCGATGTCGATGTTCTCGATCGCCTCATCGCGCGTGCAACCCGCTTGCGAGATGGTCTGTGTGAACGGATAGAGGTTGATGCACACAAGGTCGATCGGCGTGATCCCGTGGCGGGCCAGGGCCGCGGCGTGTTCGGGGTTGTCGCGCACCGCCAGGATGCCCCCGTGCACCATCGGGTGCAGCGTCTTGACACGCCCGTCCATCATCTCCGGGAATCCGGTCAGGCCCTCCACCGGCGTGACCTCCAGCCCGGCCTGGCGCAGAGCCCGCGCCGTTCCCCCGGTGGAGATCAGGCGAACGCCCAGCTCCGCCAGCGCCGAGGCAAACTCCACCAGCCCGGTCTTGTCGGAGACCGACAGCAGGGCCGTCCGGACTCGGACCAGATCGGGCATTGAGGGTTCCCGCAGCAGTGAGGCGATCGTTCAGCCGAGAGGTTGGGAGACGGGGACGTCGAGGGCCATCAGGGCGCGCTCAGCGCGGCTGGTACCTGGAGATGCGCCCGGAGGCTTCCACGGCGTAGAGATTTCCGGAATCGAAAGCGTCGACCACAAGGTGCGCAAGGCCCGGCAGCGTGACGTGCTCGATGACGTCGCCGCGGTCGATGTCCAGCAGCCAGCAATCGCGGCCGTTCCAGACGATCAGCCGCTGCCCGCTGCGCCCGATGACCGACCCGCTGATGCCCTCGGCGGCCCAGCGGCGCTGCCCGGTGCGTGCGTCCAGCGCCAGCAGGCCGGCGGCCCTGGTCGCGCAATAGACGACCCCGTCGTGGAACGTCGGCGCCCACGTCAGCGGGTGCTCGGTCTGGAGGCGCCAGCGGATGCCGGCGCCGGCGCGCTCGATGGCATAGAGCGACTGGTCACGCGACGCGACGAACAACAGGTCGTCCGACGAGGCCAGTTCCGCCCCCGGCCCACCGAAGAGTTTCTGGCGTCCGAGCGAGCGCCCCTGTGCATCCACGATCAGCACGTTCCCCGAGTCGGAGACCGCCCCGACCACCCCCGGGCCGAGCGGAACCGCCGCCCGGGAGACCGGCCCGCCGACCAGGTAAGTCCACGCCGGGATTCCATTGGTCACGCGGTGGGCGGTTACGAAGCCGTCGGGCGTGCCGTAGACCAGCGCGTCGGCCACGCTGACAGGGACGTTGGAGGCGGTGCGGTCCATGCGCTGGGTGCGCTGCAGAAAGCCCGTGCGGGCCTCAAGGAACGACAGCCGTAGCCCGTCGACGACGAGGATGGTCCCAGCGCCGTCGGTCAGCGAAACCACGAACTGTGACGCCGGCGTACCTACCTGTGTGGCCCACTGCAGGTCACCGCCGCCGGTCGACAGCCCCGAGACAGTGCCTGAAGAATCCGTCACCGACAGCAGCGGGCCGAGTACGTTGATCGTTGAGACCGTGTGCCCCCTCGGCGTCGCGGTGTAGCCCACCCACGAGACGCGGTATCCCAGGCGTGCCCAGGGGTCGGCGGGCACCAGCGCCGCCGGGTCCGGCGCCGCTGCGCCCGTGTCGCCGCTGACAGTCGCTTCGCCCGGCGCGGGCGTCGCGGCCCGCTCGGTCGAGTCGGTGGCGCACCCGATCGGCGCGATCACCCCAAGCACGGCCAGCAACACCACACCGGGGAGAGCCCTACGACGCTGAGAGTCGACCATCCCGTTGCTCCTGAGCCCCAACCCGGACACCCGACTCCGGCGGGGGCAAGAGAATAGCACGATCCTCGTGCAACCGTCGGCACAGCAACCCAACGCTTCCCCCCGCTCCCCGGCAGTCATACCGTCCGGCGTGTTCACCGGGCTGGTCCAGGCCATCGGTACTGTCACGCAGGTGGATCCGCAGGGGCCGGATCGCCCTTGGCGTATCGTGGTCCGCCCCGCGCCGCCGTCCGGTTCCCACCCGGAACTGGGTCGATGGATCTACCGCCCTGATTCGGGCGATTCCATCAGCGTCAGCGGCTGCTGTCTGACGCTGGCGGCAATCCTGCCGGACGACTCCTCAGCCACCGCTGCCTCCCCGCACGGCTCGTCCACGGCGAGCCCGGGCATTGACGGCCCCGCACAACTTTGGGCGTTTGACGTCGTACCGGAAACGCTCCGGCGTACCACCCTCGGCGGGCTTCGCCCCGGCGACCCGGTCAACCTGGAGCACGCTGTCACCGCCTCCACACTCATGGGTGGGCACTTTGTGCAGGGTCACATCGATGGTGTCGGCACCGTCGTCGATGTCCAGCGCGGGGCGGACTGGCGCCTGAAGATCCGCCCACCTGAGCCAGACCCGTTGTCCGTGGGCGACTCGGGTGCAGCGGACACCGCGGACACTGCGGGTACTGCGTCGAGTGATCTCATGCGATTCGCCGCGCCGAAGGGGTCCGTCTGCATCGACGGCGTTTCGCTGACGATCGCGGCCATCGGCGTGCAGGCGCGGACGATCGGCGTGGCGCTGATCCCCGTCACGCTCGCCCGCACCACCCTGGGCCGGCTCGTGCCTGGCGACCGCGTCAACCTGGAGATGGACATCCTCGCCAAGACCGTGGTGCACTACCTCTCGGTGTACGGGCGAGCCTGAGATGGGCCAATCTGGCCGGTACTGGCCCGTCGAATCACGGCGCGGGTGCCGGTGCCGGTGGCGGCGATGGCACCGGTGGGGGGTTCGGTGTTGGCGACGCCGCGGGCGGGCCGAGGCGCTGGCGGAGTGTGGCGATGACCTTGGCCGCGTCGCGCTCCCACTGGGCCTCGCGGTCGATCAGGCCGGCCTCGGCCAGGCGCACCAGCGCCTCCTGGGCGATCGCGACCATGCCCGTGGTCGAGGCGTGCAGGCGGTCGTCCTGCAGCAGGCCGCGGGCCGAATCACCTTCGTAGGTGATTCCTCCGAGCGTCACACGCCCCCCGTCCTTGCCGCGGGCCACGACCTCCGCCAACGGCATGACCACGACGTTCTTCCGCTCGGCGGCCCAGACGCGGAGGCGCTCGTTGAGCCGGGTCAGGGTCTCGCTCCTGGGCACCTGCGCGCGGGAGAGCATCCGGTCGATCGCGTCGGACATGTCCGGGATGTCGCCGACGACCACCGGCGCCTCGATGCGGGCCAGGTTCGCCAGCCCCTTCTCGAACAGTTCCGCGCGGTCCTCCTCGGGCATGACCCCGTAGGCGTACCAGAAGAGGTAATCGACCGCGATCACGGGCGTAGCCTTGGCCGCCAGCGCTTCCTGGACCTGTCGCGCACCGGTCCGTTCCGCCGACATGAAGAACATGGACGAGGCCTCGCTCCTTGGGCGCGGGCTGTCCGGGCCGGTGATGGCTGCCAGCACATCGTTCAACTTGAACGAGCGCATCACCGATCCGCGCCGACCAGCGCCCGGCACATCGTGATCGGGCTTGGCCGTCTCGGTCGTCATGGCCAGCCCGAAGCCGTCCGAGACGCTGGCGCCGATGACGACCGCGGAGCCGAGGCTCAGCCGCTTGGCGTCGTGGGCGACCGTGCCCGGGACCGCGCGGAGATCATCGGCCCGGACCGGGCTGACCAGCGCCGACGTCGCTGCCAGTGCCGACACCAGCGTGATCGCGACCGACACGAACCCAACCCTCGGTCTTCGTGCGCCGTGCAGGTGCGTGCGCGTTGTGCGCACACACCCCGTCGGCCGATGGCTGGAGTCAGGGGCTGCGGTGAAGTCCTGCGTGATCGCTGAGTGCATCATGAGTGTTCCTGATGGATTGTGAGCCCTCGTTCAGGGTGTACGGGCAATCCGGTTCCGACGCAAGCCACAGAGTGGATGCACAGGGGTTTGTTCGGAGACCTCGGTACATGGTTTGGTGGGTGCGTGGTGCGCGCCGTGCGGAGCTGATCCGAATACGCCGCGAGGGCTCGTCATGACGGGATGACCCCCCGAATCACGCAGGAATTGCGGGCTCGGGAGTGTCCTGCGGGGTTGCCCTGAGCCGGACCGATGCAATCGGATCCGGACCGGGCAATATCAGCAGCGGCTCAGCGTTCAACCTGCTCGTGAACACACCACCTCATTTCAGGAGCACACGGATGAAAGGTTCTCGCATGTCCCGGTTCTCACCCGCGTTGATTTTGATCGCCGCAGCGTCTCTGGCCCTGCCGATCGACGCCGCCTTTGCACAGAACGAGCGTCAGCCCGGGCGTCCGGGGCAGCCCGGCGAGCGTGGCCAGCCCGGCGAGCGTGGGCGTCCCGGTGAACGTGGCCAGCCCGGCCAGCCCGGCCAGCCCGGCCAGCCCGGCCAGCCCGGCGAGCGTGGCCAGCCCGGCGAGCGTGGGCGTCCCGGTGAACGCGGCCAGCCCGGCCAGCCCGGCGAACGCGGCCAGCCCGGTGCTCGCGGGGGGCTCAGCGCCTTCGCGCGTCAGTTCGATGCCAACAACGACGGCCGACTCGACGAGGCCGAGCGCGCCAAGATGGAGGAGGCCCTCCGCGCCCGTGTCTCCCGCCTGCACACGACCATCGACACCAGTGGCGACGGCAAGATCTCACTGGACGAGTGGCGGGCCCTCTCGCCCGACCTGGCGACGCGTCGCGAGGAGTTCCGCAACCGTTTGACCAACATTCCCGCCGCCCCCGCCCCGGCCAGCCCCTCGCCGACCGAGCCCGCGGCCCGTCCGGCCGAGCGGCCCAACCCGCTCCTGCGCCGCTACGACACCAACGGCGACGGCAAACTCGACGAGAGCGAGATCAACGCCGCACTCGAGCAGTTTGACAACGCCACGCTGCGTCTCCTGGCCGAGCACGACAACGACATCAACGGCACGCTTTCAACCGAAGAACTGCAGGCCGGTCTCGCGGCTCTGCGCGGGCGCGGCGCGCCCGGCGGTCCCGGCGCCCCGGGAGAGGGCGAGCGTCCGCAGCGTCCCGGGCGTGGCGCTCCCGGCGCGGCCCCCGGCGGTGGTCCGGGTGGCGCACCGACCCGCCCCGGCATCAACTGAGCCGTCACGAGTTCGTTGACTTCATCCACACGAGCCCCCGCCCATTCGGCGGGGGCTTTTTTGCGTCGACAAAAATGACCCCCGGGAAGGCCCGGGGGTCAGGGGGAACAACGGGTTGGTCGAACAGGTCAGCGCGGACGCCGGTTCAATAGTCCATGTCGTCCATGCCGCCGCCGGAGGGTATCTTGGCGGCCTTCTTCTCCTTGATCTCGACGACCGCGGCGTCGGTGGTGAGCAGGAGGCCGGCGATGCTGGCGGCGTTCTGCAGGGCGACGCGCTCGACCTTCGTCGGCACGATGACGCCCATCTTGAGCAGGTCGCCGTACTCGTGCGTCAGGGCGTTGAAGCCCCACGAAGTGTCGCTCGATTCCTCGACCTTGGACATGACGATGGAGCCGTCCAGCCCGCAGTTGACCGCGATCTGCTTGATCGGGGCGGCGACGGCGCGCGAGACGATGTCGATGCCGATGCGCTCATCACCCTTGGCGCTCTTGCGGAGCTTCTCCAGAGCCTTGCGGGCGCGGATCACCGCGACCCCGCCGCCGGGGAGGATGCCCTCCTCGACGGCCGCACGGCAGGCGTGCAGCGCGTCCTCGACGCGGGCCTTCTTCTCCTTCATCTCGACCTCGGTGGCGGCGCCGACATTGATCTGCGCCACGCCGCCGGCGAGCTTGGCCAGGCGCTCTTCGAGCTTCTCCCGGTCGTAGTCGCTGGTGGTGTTCTCGATCTGGTGGCGGATCTGCTCGATGCGTCCCTTGATGTCGGCGGGCTTGCCGGCGCCCTCGACGATCGTGCAGTTGTCCTTGTCGACCGTGACCTTTGCGGCGCGGCCCAGGTCGGACAGCTCGATCTTGTCCAGTTCGAGCCCGAGTTCCTCCATGATCGCCTTGCCGCCGGTCAGCACCGCCAGGTCGCCCAGCATCTCCTTGCGCCGGTCGCCGAAGCCCGGCGCCTTGACGGCGCAGACCTTCAGCACCCCGCGGATCTTGTTCACCACCAGCGTCGCCAGAGCCTCGCCCTCGATGTCCTCGGCGATGATCAGCAGGCTCGCGCCCGTCTCGGCGATCTTGCCCAGCACCGGCAGCATGTCCTTGGCGCTGCTGATCTTCTTCTCGTGGATGAGGATGTACGGCTTCTCCAGCACGCACTCCATCGTGGCCGGGTTGGTCACGAAGTGCGGCGAGAGGAAGCCCTTGTCGAACTGCATCCCCTCCAGCAGTTCCACCTCGGTCGTCAGGCTCTTGCCCTCCTCGACCGTGATGACCCCGTCCTTGCCGACCTTGTCCATCGCCTGGGCGATGATCCCGCCGATCTCCTCGTCCTGGTTGGCCGAGCAGGTGCCGACCTGCGCGATCTCCTTGGACGACTCGACCTTCTTGGACATGCGCTTGAGATCGTCGACGATCGCGGCGACGGCCAGGTCGATGCCGCGCTTCACCTCGTTGGGGTTCGCGCCGCTGGTGATGTTCTTCAGGCCCTCGGCGTAGATCGACTCGGCGTAGACCGTTGCGGTGGTGGTCCCGTCGCCGGCGTCCTTGCTGGTCTTGGAGGCGACCTCCTTGACCAGCTGCGCGCCCATGTTCTCGAACGGGTCGTCGACCTCGATCTCCTTGGCGACCGTCACGCCGTCCTTGGTCACGGTCGGGGCGCCGAACGACTTCTGCAGCACGACGACGCGGCCCGACGGGCCCAGCGTCACTTTCACCGCCCGCGCGAGTTTCTGCACCCCGCGCAGGATGCGCTCGCGCGCGTCCGAATCAAAGGCAATCTGCTTCGCGGCCATGTGGTTCTTCCCTTCGTTGTGGTTTGTGATCTGACAGTTGATCTCGTGTGCCCGGGCTCGCCCCCCCCGCTCGCCCCGGCGAATCAGTCCTCGACGATCGCCAGGACCTCCTCCTCGCTCATCACCAGGAACTCCTCCCCGTTGAGCTTCAGTTCGCTCCCCGCGTACGACGAGAAGAGCACCCGGTCGCCCTTCTTGACCGTCAGCGCGATCAGTTCCCCGGTCTCCTTGTTCAGCGAGCCGGTGCCGACCGCCTCAACCGTGCCCATCCGTGGGGTCTCCTTGGCCTTCTCGGGCAGGTACAGGCCCGACTCGGTCTTGTCGTCGGCCTTGTCGCGCCGCACGAGGATCTTGTCGTGCAGCGGGCGGAAGCCCGACACGCCGCTCCCTTTGCTGCTCGTGCCCTTGCTTGCTGTTGCCGTCGCCATGGTCATCTCCTTGCTGCGTTGTGCTGAGTCGTGCTGAGTTGTCCTCGGCCCCGATGGCCGCTCGTGTTCAATCCTCCGCCCGACGGCCCGCGACACAGCGGCCCGTTCGTGCGGTCTGTTCGTCCATGTCTCAGACCCACATCCCCCGGTCCGACACGCCGCCCCCCGGCAGGTCCCGGTCACCCCCCGGCCATCGCCCCGCGTAAAAACGCAGCAGGCATCGCTGCATCACCTGCAGCATCATCTCAACGTCCGCCGCGGCCCGGTCCACCACCGCAAACGCTCCCCAACGCAGGGCCGCGTTCATATCGCGGCGCTCGTCCCGCGAGGTCTTGAATGTCTTGACCACCACCGTCGGCACCGGGTGCCCCAGCCGCCCGAGCAGTTCCAGCACGCGGGCCCCGCCGTCCTCGGGCGCAAGCCCGGTCGCGCACCGCTCGTCCAGCGGCAGCGTCAGGTCGACGACCGCGATGTGCACAGGCGTCGAGCGGATCACCCGCTCGGCCTGGCGGGCGGTGGTCGCCCGGACGCTGGTGATCCCCAGCGGTTCCAGCAGGCGCGGCAGCGACTCCGACCACGGGTCCTGCTTCCACGCTGCGCATGACAGCAGCAGGTTCAGACGCCCGCCCGTACCGGGATTGTCCGCGCCAACGTGCCCGCCGCCGTCCGGGGCCTCCCCCCCGTGCCCGAAGGTCCCTCGTTCCACTCGGGAGCCGGCGTCGGAAGCGGGGCGTTGAGCCGGGCCGTGCAAGCCGGCCTGTCCCCGCTCACTCCCGCCCTGCACCACCGCCGGGCGGTGGCTGAGCCGCCAGGGTGCCGGCAGGCGCAGGCGGAACACCCGCGAGTGCTCCAGAGCGGCTTGGGCAGGGCTACAGACCATGGCTGCCTGTACAAGGGCAAGGCCCGTGCCTCACGCCGGGGGCGTGCGGCCAATCCATGGTCCCGGCCAACGGGCCCGGTACGGCCACCCAGGGGCTGTCCAGAGCCCGACGAATGCCGGTCTGGGCGTACCCGGCCCGGTGGGTGGGGAGGCGGGTTGAACGGTGTGTCTGCCACGGTGCTGACGGCAGCGCGTCAGTGGTGCCAACATGGCAGGGCCCCAGACGCCGGATAAACCCCGGACATTGGGCTGAGGGGCGTCGGAATGAACGCCCGGTAGGGGTATGCTCGCCCCGATATGGACACCATCGCCCTTGTGATGTTGATCTTCCTGGTGATCACCGCGGCGTCCGCGTTGTTGCTGGGCCGGGCGCTGGTCCGGGCCATGGCGCAGCGCTCGGAGGCCGAGGCCCGGGCCATGGCCGCGGAGCAGGCGCGGGTGATGGTGGAGCGGGACGCGACCTCAGCGCGTGCCGAGCGCGATGAGTCGCGCGGACGCCTGGAGGAGGCCGGGCAACGCCTGGCGGGGATGGCGGCGCGAGAGGCGGAGCTGAACGAGCGGCTGGACTCGCAGCGCCGGGAGCACGAGCGCGAGGTCTCGCTGCTGCGCCAGGCGCAGCAGCAGGTGGAGGAGAACCTCCGCAAGTACCAGGGTGAGCTGCGCGAGCAGTTCGCCGCGCTGGCGTCGGCGGCGCTGGGCGAGAGCGGGCGCCAGTTCCTGGCGCTGGCGGAGCAGAAGTTCGCCGCCGCGTCGGCGCAGGGGCGTGCCGATCTGGACCAACGCCGTGCGGCGTTCGATCAGATGCTGGAACCGATCCGGCAGGCGCTTTCGCGGGCCGACGCCAAGCTCGGGGAGTTGGAGCAGCAGCGCGTTGCGCAGTTCAGCGCACTGGGCGAGCAGTTCCGCGCGATGAACGAGGCCCAGAACGCCCTGCGCACCGAGACGCGGCGGCTGGTTACCGCGCTGCGCGAGCCGCACGTCCGCGGTCGCTACGGCGAGATCCAGCTGCGCCGCGTCGCCGAGCTGGCGGGCATGTCGGCGCACTGCGACTTCGCCGAGCAGTCCTCGCAGCGTGACGACGAGGGCAAGACGCTCCGGCCCGACATGGTCGTGCAGCTGCCCAACGGGCGCGTGCTGGCGGTGGACGCGAAGACCAACATCCAGGCGTATCTCGACGCGCTTGAGGCCCCCGATCCCGACAGCGCCGAGACCCACCTGGAGCGCTTTGCACGCCACGTCGCCGACCAGGCGGCCAAGCTCGGGTCCAAAGGCTACTGGCGCAACTACGAGGGCTCACCGGAGTTTGTCGTCATGTTCGTCCCCGGTGACCAGTTCCTCGACGCGGCCCTGGCCCGGCGCCCGGCGCTGCTGGAGGAGGCCGCGGCCAGGGGCGTGGTCCTCGCCACGCCCAGCACGCTCATCGCCATGCTCCGCGCGGTGCACGTGGGCTTCGCCGAGAAGCGCCTCAGCGAGGAAGCGCAGCAGATCCGCACTTTGGCCGCCCAGTTGCACGAGCGCGCCGGCGTTATGCTGGAGCACCTGGGCGGTCTGGGTAATGCCCTGCAGCGGACCGTCGAGCGGTACAACACCCTGGCCGGATCGGTGGAGTCCCGCTTCATGCCCACGCTGCGGCGGATCGAGGAGGCGGGGGTGACCAGCGGGCGCGAACTGACCGAGCCGACGGCGTTGGCCGCCGCCCCGCGGCTGCTGGAATCCCCGCAGGGCTGAGCGGTTTGCGGTCTGAAAGATCGCCCCGCGGGGCCGCACGACGTACAGTGACCGCGAGCACCGGGGGGTCGTGTCCCCGGTGCATGCGTCCGAGCGCGGGCCATTGTCCGCGCGAGATGCCGTCAGCGAGGGAAGGAGATTCACATGGCTCTGGTGCGTTCGAGGGTTCGTGCCCGCGGTCTGGGCGTGCGGTCCATGGGTTTGGTGTTGAGCCTGGTGGCCGGGACGGGGCTGTGCGCCGCGCAGACCGTGCCGTTCACCGAGCGGTTCGAGTCGGGCCCGGCGCAGTGGTACAACGCCGACCTGAGCGCCCTGGCGACGGCGAACGCGACGGGCGGCCCTGCGTCGTCGGCGTCGTACGCGAGCGTCGGGTACTCGTTCCTTGATGCCTCGCCCAACCCGCAGACGCCGCCGGTCATCCTGCAGACGCGCCCGGGCTTCAACTCCTCGGGCAACAACTTCTTCGGGAACTGGATCACCTCGAACGTGACGGCGTTCTCGTTCGCGGTGCGTCACAACGTGCCGGCGACGCTGGTGCCCGGGGGCGTGGCGTTCTTCGCGAGGTTCGCCGCGACGGGCAACTTCCCCGGGGCGGTGGCGGTGGGGTTTGCGCCGGTGCCGGCGAACACGTGGACGACGATCACGATCCCGATCAGCGCGCTGAGCCCGAACTTCGTGTCGTTCGAGGGGACGGACTTCGCCACGGTCTTCGGCTCGATCGGGCGGCTGCAATTGGGCGTGATCCCCGCGTCGGTGCTCATCGGCACCGAGCCGTCGTACACCTTCGACTTCACGAGCATCACGATCGTGCCGGGCCCGTCGGGGGCGGCGGTGCTGTTCGGCCTGGGGCTGATGGTCGCACGCCGTCGGCGCTGAGGGGTCCTGGAGGTATCGAAACGGTTCAGGTGCGGCGTCGGCGTGCGGCCAGCACGCCCGCGGTCAGCAGCACAACCGCCGCGCCCGGCGATGGGATCACCAGGCGCGAGTAGTCGGTGCCTGTCCCGGCGCCGAGTCGGACCAGGTGCGAGGGGATCTCGGTGCCGTCCAGTTCGGTGAGGCGGATGCGGTCCAGGCGCAGGCCGAAGTCGCCGGTGTGAAAGTCGGCCAGCGAGGAGCCGGAGTGCCCGGTGGAGAGGCCGACGCTGTAGGTGGTGATGGCGTTGAGCACGAGGGCGAAGCTCTCGGAAGCGCCTCCCACGGGGAGCGTGAACGAGACGGGGATCTCGAGGCCGCTGATGGTGCGGTCGAGTTCGCCGGGGTCGTTGGCGGGGAGGGCAGCACCCAGGTAGGTGCGCGACCCGCCGAGGACGTCGCTGTAGAGCGTCGTGAAGGGTGAGCCGCTGAGCGGGGCGAGGTTGACGTTCATCCGGGCCAGGGCCCGGCCGAGGGCGTCGGAGCGCTGCATGCGCCCGCTGAGGACGAACGTGAGCGTGAGGTTCACGTGCGAGACGGTCGAGTCCACGATCTCGGTCACGCCGATCGACTCGGCGAAAACCCCCGCGGCGCTGGAGTTGAATGCGGCGCCGGCCACGGTGGCGTTGGTCAGGCTCGAAAACGCGCCGGCCTTGGCGAGCACCGCCTCGGTGTCGTTCAGCGGGCGCACCATCGACCACTGGTTGCTGGTATAGGTCATCAGCCCGCCGTTGATGGTGCTCGAGAAGCCGTAGGCGGTCGGGCTGAGCATCGCCACGTCGTCGGGGGAGAACTGGCTCATCACGCGGCTGGGGGAGACGCCGGGGGCCGAGAAGCCGGCCCAGTTGACGCGGGTCTGCGCGGTCTGGCCGAGGTTGAAGGGCTGGGCGTGGGTGGTCTGCGCACTCAGCCCGGCCGTCATCAGCCCCGCCGACAGGGCCATCCACCGGCGCATGCCGCGTCCGACGCGAACACCACCGCGGTCAAGGCCCTTCGCCGAGGCGGAGGGCGACCCTCTTTGGGCGCAACCACACAACACGGGACCTTCCTCCCGGAACGACACGACACCAGAAATCTACCACCGACTGGCAGCAAGTCGATCAAAAGTGGGCAATAGGGCGGGAGTTGCGCGCACATCCTGCGTATCGGGACGCGGGAACATATTAACAAATATAGAACAGATATCTCTGTGTGACGAGCGACGCGCCCGCGCAGCCTCGGCCGCGCGGTCTTCGAGATCTGGGCCTCATCAGCGAGCGTCCCGTTACCGGGACGGAATGGGCAACGTGCGATGAGCGCCAAACTGCTGGTGCTGGAATCCCGGCAGCATCGCCGCAGGGATCGAGAACGCCCAGATAAACGAGGGCTCATCGTCCTTGAAGTCGTTGTCGCTGGCGATCAGCAGCAGGCGTGAGCCGTCGGGCAGGTCGGGTCCCCAGCAGAGGGCCTCGACTTTGCCGGGGAATGAGTCATCGGCCAGCCCGAAGTCGGGGTTGAGCAGGTCGAGGAACGGGCTCTTGCCGACGGCGCGGACACCCTCGGGCAAGCCCTGCCTGGGCAGGGCTTCGATGGCGGAGACGTCCGTGGCGCCGTCGAGGTCGATGCGGGTGATCTTCTTGACCCGTGCACGCCGGCCCTCGCGCCCATCGCGCTCGATGACCAGGAACTGCGTCGCAGAGATGGCCAGGATCTCGTTGAGTCCGAGGCTCGGCGAGTCGAGCACGTAGACGTGCTCGCGCACGCCCCCCGCCTTCAGATCCCAGACGACCAGGCGCACATTCTCACCCTCACGGCCGCCGTCCTGGATCAGCGGGGACTGCAAGATCGCCACGGCCTGGGTGCCGTCGGGGGTAATAGCCAGGCCTTCCAGGCCGCGGTTGGGCACGCGCCCGCGGGTGTTCTCGCGCAGTTCATCGGCGGCGAGCGGGCGTGGGCTGGGAATCTTGAACTTCTCGGGCACGGGCAGCTCGCCGGTCTTGCGCCCCTGCGCATCGAACCGGAAGACCCACGGCCCGTATTCCTCGCTCACCAGGACCTCGCCGGTCGGCGTGACCCGCACACCCTCGGGGTCGAAACGCAGCGGTGCAGCGGGGTCGTCGCTGGGCAGTGCGCGCTCGGAGCCGATGAGCGCACGACGCCCGTCGCGCATCATCACGGTTTCCAGCAGGTCAAATCGCACCGGCGACTGCGAGCCCGGCTCGACCTCGATGCGGACGCGGTGCCAGCGGCAGAGGTAGTCCGCGGCGCCGTCGCGGGGGCCGCGGTCGGCGAGCACGAGGTAGATCCCCGGCTCGGCGGTCTGGGCCATCGCCGACCCCCACCCACCGAACCGCGCGTGAGGCGTCGGGCCGAGCATGTCGGAGAGCCCCGACTTGTCGAGCATCTGCGCGCCGATCACAGCCGTGCCGATCAGCCGGATCGGTTCGACCGGTGCGGTCTGGCCGGGGCGCTCGGCCGACCGTGCTTCGGGGTTCTGCGCAGCGGCGTGGTGAGCCGGCAGCACGAATGTGGACAGCCAACCCCCCACGGCCAGGATCGCCGCGGAGGCGGCCGCCGATCCGATTGAGCCGCAGGTGTTGCGGTGGCGGTGTTGGCGAGCTGAGGTCATGCCCATGCAAAGAACTCCGGCACACCCTGCCCTGTCCGCCGGCCACGAGGAGTGGTTGGGGGTGGGGAGGGTGAGTGTGCGGAGAGTTCATAGGCCGTTCACGAACGCGGGAAGTCCCGTGGACGTGAGCGGGCGAGCGGTCTTTACACCTTCTTGACAGAAGCGGGGGCGTCGGGCTCAACGACCTGGGCCTTGGTGATCGTGATGGGGTTGACCGGTACATCGTCGTGGAAGCCGCGCGTGCCGGTGCGCACCTTGCGGATCTTGTCGATCACGTCCATCCCCTCGACCACGTGCCCGAAGACGGCGTAGGCCGCGCCGTCGCGGGGCTCGTCGAGGAAGGCGTTGTCCTGGACGTTGATGAAAAACTGTGCGGTGGCGGAGTCGGCCACCTGCGTGCGGGCCATGGCGACCGCGCCGCGGACGTTCTTCAGGCCGTTCTGCCACTCGTTGCGGATGGGTTTGCCTGCAGGCTTCTGCTTCAAGTCGGGGGAGAAACCGCCGCCCTGGATCATGAAGTTCTCGATGACGCGGTGAAAGATGGTTCCGTCATAGAACCCCTGCCGGACATAGGCGACGAAGTTCTCGGTGGAGATCGGGGCGCGCTCGGGGTCCAGTCGCAGCACGATATCGCCCATCGTCGTGGTCAGTCGGATGTGCACGTTCGGGGCCTCCGGATGGCGGTGTGTGTTTCGAGGGCGATGGTGGGGATCAGGGGAGTGGGGCGGGTATGTACAACGAGGGCCGGCCACGTCGGACCGGCCCTCGGGGGTCATGCTAGGGGACGAACCGGACGTGTTCCTGCACGGAGTGCATCGTCGCTTGCGCGGCGAATCACTGGGCCGTATCGGGCCCCTTCGCGGGTTCGAGGGGCTGCAGCCCGCGGCGCTGGAGGTCGCGCTTCATGCGACCGGGATCGTTGGGATCGGCCTGGCCGCCCGCGCCGGCCTGGCTGGGATCGACGGCCGGATCACGCTTCATGCCCGGCGGGAGCACGTCCGAGGGGGCGAAGGTCCCTTTCTGGCGCACGTGGTCGGCGTCGCTGCGCTGGAGGCGCGTGACGTGGCGGATCTCGACCGGCTCGGCGGGGACGTTCTGATGGACGCCTTTGGCCTCGGTGCGGACGCCGGCGATGCGGTCGACCACGTCCATGCCGATCATGACGCGCCCGAAGACGGCATAGGCCGCGCCGTCGCGCGGCTCATCCAGGAAGGCATTGTGCTTCAGGTTGATGAAGAACTGCGATGTTGCGGAGTCGGCGACGGGCGTGCGGGCCATGGCGATCGACCCGCGCACGTTCTTCAGCCCGTTGCGCCACTCGTTCTTGATGGGCGCCTTGGTGGGCTTCTGGGCCATCTCCTTGGTGAATCCGCCGCCCTGGATCATGAAGTCGGGGATCACCCGGTGGAAGATCGTGCCCGCGTAGAAGCCCTCGCGCACATAGGTGTCGAAGTTCTTGGCCGAGATCGGCGCCTTCTCGGCGTCCACCTCGATCACGATGTCGCCCATCGACGTGCTCACCCAGTAGACCGGGAGCTTCTCCTCGTCGGCGGCAGACGGGGCCTTGTCGGCCGGGGTGGCCTGAGCCGGGGCGGGGGCGGTCTGGGCGGGCTGTGGCGCCGGAGGCTTGGCCGGCTCGGCGGGTGCGCCGCCCTGCGCAAAGGCGGCGGCGCTAAGGCCCATGCTCAGGCTCATCGCGGCGAACACCCCAAGAACTCGTGTGCTGGTCTTCATGCGTGTTTTTCCCATGGCTGTGGATTGATTCAGTCAGGCCGGAGTACTGGTGAATAGTACGGCCCGGTGTCGGTTCAACTCGGCTTCCCCGCATACGCCGTGAGGACCTGCTGGTTTCAGGGGTCTCAGAAGCCGGTCCGCACCCTGCCTGCGTGTCATCGGCACACGCCCCCGCGCGGCACACGGGCAATCCCACCTGATGAGGATCGCAGCGCGGGTTATCGGGCGTTGCCGCCGACCAGCGACGGCACAAACCGCTTGAGGGTCGCCGCGCCGAGTTTCGGGATGACCCAGGCCGGCCCGGCGCCCCGGTGCACAGCGCCGATGGTCTGGCGCATCGCGGAGACGATGTCGTCCACGTCCTGCTCAGTGAGGACCAGGGGTGGGATGAGTTTGATCACGTCGAGCCGGTGCCCGGCGACCTGGGCCAGGATGCGGTGTTCGCTCATCATCGGCAGGATGATGGACTGGCAGAAGAGGTTGGGATCGACGCGGTGGACCGCGTCCCAGGAGAGGCGCAGGCCGAAGGACGCGGGGCGTGCAAACTCAACGCCGACCATCAGGCCGCGGCCGCGCACCTCGCGGACCATCTCCATCCCGGCCAGGGTCTCGCGCAGGCCTGACACCAGGCGCTGGCCGACACGGGCGGCGCGCTCGACCAGGCGCTGGTGCTTCAGTACGTGGAGCGCGGCGAGCCCGGCGACCATGCCCAGGTCGTTCATCGAGTAGGTGTTCTGGATCTTCGAGCACTTGGCCATGCCGTCGAACGTGCGCGCGTGGATGCGGCGGGACATGAGCACGGCGGAGACGGGCGAGATCCCGCCGGAGAGGGCCTTGGCGCAGACGAGCATGTCGGGCACGACGCCCCAGTGGTCGCAGGCCCACATGGCGCCGGTGCGCCCCAGGCCGGTCTGGACTTCGTCGGCGATGAGCAGCGTGCCGTACTGCGTGCAGATGCGCCGAACCTCGCGGAGGTAGTCGTCGGCGGGGATGTTGACGCCCTTGCCCTGGATCGGTTCGACGACGAAGGCGGCCACGTCGCGGGCGGCAAGGGCGCGCTCGAGCGCGGGGAGGTCGTTGAAGGGGATCAGGGTGGTGTCGGCCAGCAACGGCCCGAAGCCCTCGCGGAACTCGGTGTTCCCGGTGATGCTCAGCGCGCCGATGGTCAGGCCGTGATAGGAGCGCTCGCAGGCCACAATGCGGGGGCGCTCGGTGGCCTGCCGCGCGAACTTGATGGCCGCGTCGATCGCCTCGCCGCCGCCGGAGGCGAAGAAGACCATGGAGAGTTCGCCGGGCGAGCCGTTCTCGTGGCCTGGGGCGATGGAGACCAGTTCCTTTGCGAGAATGGGCGCGGTGCGGAAGATGCCGATCCCCGGCAGGCTGGGCAGTTCGGCCTCGAGCGCCTGGCGGACCGCATCGCCGATCACCGGGTGGTTGCGACCCGCTGCGAAGACCGCGTACCCGCCGAGGCAGTCGATGTACCGGCGGCCCTCATCATCCCACAGGTACGCCCCCTGCCCGCGTACGAAGCGCCGGTCGAAGCCGATCGTCCGCAGCACCGCCGCCATCGCGGGGTTGATCACCTGCTCGTGCAGGTCCAGCACGCGCGAGGGCGGGTGCGACGCCAGGATCGACCGCAGGTCGAACGGAGGGCACGGCGGGGCGGAGTCCTGGGACAGGATGTCCTCAGGGGCGGGGTTCGATCCACATTCTGGAGGTAGACTCACGCAATGCTCCGCATCGGCCGTGCAGGGACGGGGGCAAGTTTCGGCGCAAGGAGAGTCTAGCCTGAGGCCGCGACTACCCCCAAGACCGGCCATAGCGGCTGGCCCCGGCGAAGGCCCCCCAGCGGCTGGCCTGAGCCTGATGCGGAACGGTTCGATCCGGGGTGAAGCGACGGAATTCCCTTGTGATTCACGATCAACGCGGACAACCCGGTACCTGCTCGCCAGCGGCAGGCCTGCGTTGTGGGATGACACGGCGTGGGTCGGCGTTCCGTGGTGTGCTCGTCGTGCTGGGCTTCGTGATCATGCTGGGGACGCCGGGAGGGGCGCTGAGGACGGCGTGTGCTCGCGCAGCGCCGGAGATCGACCACCCCGGCAACTCCGAGCCTCCTGCAGCGCTCCGCGATCAGCCTCCGGCTCCGGCACGGCTGCCGGTCCGACCGCGGGCGCCGATCGTTCCCGATCGGGTCGACGTGCAGACCGATGGCGGGTACCGCGTGGTCTTTGCCGACGGCGCGTTGAGCATCACCGACGCCCGGACCGGCCGCGTCCTGCTCAGCGGGATGGACCCGCTGGCGTACCCGACGCCCGCGGAGGTTCGCGTCGAGGTGCTGCCGGTTGCAGACGGGGTAGACCTGGAGGTGGGCATTGGCAACCCGACGGACACGGCGCTCGTGCACCCGGTGCTCAGCCTGAGCCGATTCCGCTTCCCGGCGCCGCTGGTCTGGAACTTCGCCGGCCCGCCGCGAGCGCGGGTCTTCATGCCGCCGGAAGACGATCGCTCGGTGGTTACCGCGCACAACGCCACCTACCCCAACGAGTGGTACAGCCCGGCGATGGTCTTCGGGGACGGGCTGTCGACGGTCGGCGTCAGCGTGCTCTACGACCCGGTGGAGTACGACCAGTTCATGAGACTGAACCTGCAGGGTTTCGGTGCGGGGCACCGCGGAGAGGCGTTGCCCTCGTGGGGGCTGCGCATCACGCCGGAAGGGGTGCTGCCGCCCGGCGTGGAGCGCCGGTACCGCATCACGCTGCGGTTCGTCCGCGCGGGCCTCGACGCGCAGGGGCGGTGGCGCGGGGTCTCGTGGCTCCACACGCTTGTGCCGTACCGCGAGCACTTTCGCACGCTGTACGGCGGCGTGTCGTACCAGCGCGACCCGCGTCCGGTCGCCGGGGTGGCCTTCGGACACGACAACCAGATCTCCGACCGCAACCCGCGCGGGTTCGCTTTTCCCAACCTGCGCCCGGACCTGCACGGCTTTGGCCCGTGGGTTGCGGTGTTGCGGCGTGACGTGCCCCGCCGGGGCTTTCAGCGGCTGATGATCTGGGCGGTGTCGGGGCTGTACGACCGGGAGCGCGAGCACAACTACCCCCACGACCTGTTCTCCGGGATGGCCGGTGAGCCCAACCTGGCGCGCACGGTCCTCAGCCTGCGCGATCTGGCGCGGCCGTTCCGGGCGGAGGACGGCCCGGAGCAGCGGATGCAGGTTGGCTACTGGTGGGGCGTGGTCTGGCGGACGCGCCGCCAGTGGGACACTCCGCCGGCCATCGTGCTCGACCCTGACAACCCCGACCATCTGCGTCTGGCGGTGCGCGAACTGGACACGGCGATCGAACTGGGCGCCACGCTGATCGGGCTGGACGCGTTCCCGCTGTCCACCCCCGCGCGACAGTACCGCTATCTGGCCGCGCTGCGCGAGCGCGCGCCGGGGGTGACGTTCGTCACGGAACTGGCCGGATCGGATCTCTACCACACGCTGGCGCCGACCTGGGTCAACGCGTGGGACATCCGCGGCCCGCACATCCTGGCGGACTTTCTCGTGCCGGGGCACGAGACGTGGGCGGGGATCCGCTACGACGTGATCGAGTCGCGCACGGGCCGGCGCCTCAACGCCTTCGACCGCCTCGACGAGGTCCGGCGCGTGGCCCGCGCGGGCTATGTGCCGGTGGACCTGTACGGCGTGGCGCTGCCGGAGCCGATCGAGGCCGAGCGTTCGTGGATGCGGAGCGTACCGGAGGACCTGCGCCTGCCCCCGGCGCCGCCGCGCGAGGGCTTCCGGCACGGGCTGCCGATGCCGCCGCCTTCGAGCGTGCTGGGGACGCTGGTCGGCCCGGAGCGGTGATCGGTCCGGCGCTGGGCATGGGATGGAGGAAGGGGTGACGGCCGGGGGTCAGTCGTGGCGGAGGGCGACGATCGGGTCCTGGCGCGAGGCGCGCACGGCGGGGTAGAGCCCGAAGACGATGCCCGTCATGGCCGCGACGCTGAAGGCGATGAGGATCGACCAGGGCGTCAGGGCGGTGGGCAGGTTGATCTCGGTCGAAAAGTTCCGGCCGATGACGGGGAGGTTGGGCAGGAGCGAGCGTGTCAGCCAGGGTATTCCGACGCTGAGCGTCACCCCGATGACCACACCGACCATGGCCCCGACCGCGGAGAGCACGCCGGTCTCGACCAGGAACTGGTAGACGATGTGGCGCCGTGTCGCGCCCAGGGCGCGGCGGATGCCGATCTCGCGCGTGCGCTCCGTGACCGAGGCGAGCATGATGTTCATGATTCCGATGCCCCCGACCAGCAGCGAGATGCCGGCGATGGCGGTGAGCACCAGGTTCCAGGTGAAACTCGTGCGGTTGGCCTCTTCGAGCAGTTCGAGCGGCACGAAGATGGAGATGTCGGGCAGGCCGGGGCGCCGGGATTCCAGCAGGCGCCGCAGCTGGGCGTCGTAGGCCAGCACCTGGTTGCGGTCGGGCACGACCAGGTACACCTCCGACACCTGCACCGCCTCGGAGGCCATCGCGCCGGCGGTGGCACGGAAGACCGTGTCGCCGAAGACCTCCTCGGCGGTGGTCAGGGGGATATGCACGTCTTCGTTGAGGTCGCGTCCGACCAGTTGGGCCCCCGCGCCGCCGGCGAAGCCGACGGGATCGAGCACGCCGACGACCAGGAACGTCTGGGCGTCGATGCGGAGTGTCTGGCCGATCGGATCTTCGATGCCGAACAGCAGGCGCGCCACGGTGGCGCCCACGACCGCGACCTTGGCGCGGTCCTCCATGTCGGTTGGGGTGAGGTACCGCCCGCGGGAGACGCGGAGTTTGGCCGCCGAGAGCAGGTCGGGTGTGGTGCCGAACGCCTGGCTGGTGCGGCGCACGCTCTCGCGGAGCACCTGGCCGCCGACGGCCTTGAGCGGAACGATCGCCTCGGCGCCCTCGAATTCGGCCCGGATGACACTCAGGTCCTCGCGCGTGAGGCCGTAGCGGACGGTCCAGGCCCGGCGCTGGCCTCCGCCGCTGGCCGGCTCGGGCGGCTTGGTCGAGCGGACGATGATGTTCGTGGCCCCGAGCCGCTCAAGTTGGGCCAGGGCCTCGCGCTTCGAGCCTTCGCCGATCGCGGCGTTGGTGATGACCGCGGCCACGCCGAGGATGATGCCCAGCGCGGTCAGGAACGAGCGCAGCAGGTGGCGCCGGAGGTTGCCCAGGCCCAGCCTGACGATTTCGAGGAGGAACGTCACGCCGGATCGTAGAGCCGCCGGAGCCTCACCCGGCCATGGCCGCTTCGATCATCGGGCGCGGGTCCACCCGCCAGCCCGCCGGGAACTTGCGCACCTCGAAACTCAGCAGCGAACGCTCGAAATACATCGCCCAGACGCGGTGCTCCGGGGTGTCCTGCTCGGGCTGAACGGTGCGGACGGCGGGGCGCCCGCCCTCGAAACTCGAGTAGGTTTCCCCGGGGCGTAAGCGTGCCATCGGCAGGTTGCGGCAGGCGTCCTCGTACACCCCCAGTTCTCCGGCGGGCGCCGGGCGTGACACCAGCACCCCCAGGCGCGGGTCGCTCATCGACGTCCGCCCCAGCAGGTCCGTGTCGCCGGCGATCATCGCGAAGAGGAACGTGCGGGCCGTCATCTCGTCCTCGTCCGGCTCGCGCCCGAGGCTGGCGAGCCAGCGGGCGTCGAGGCGCAGGCCTTCGGGTGTCTCCGCCAGCGGCATGAACATCATCGTGCCGGCGAAGGCCGCCATCACCCAGATCCGCCCGTCGTTCTCGGAAGAAACGGAGACCTGCATGCTCTGGATGTAGCGTTCGAGCACGTCCGGCTCGATGCGTCCCAGCGAGGGCAGAACGCCCTCCGGTTCGAGCGCCAGGGGGCGCACACGCCCCGGGTCACCCGAGAACAACGCCCGGTAGACGTCCCGCAAGAAGGCATCGATGTGTTCCGGTGCGCTCATGAGTCTGCTCCGTGGGTCCGCGTGCAGGGCGACACGCCCTGTTCCGCGCCATCAGTGCGAGATCGGCGTGCGAGCAGGCTCATGGATCGTGCCCGGGCTATCGCGCGACCGCGCCGGGCCGCCGGTTCGCGGAGAGCGCCAGTGGGGGAAGTGCGATAGTGGAGCGATGCCCGGGGCGTGGTGGTCAGGGCTTCAGGCCCAGCACCGGGCGCAGGTAGCGGCCGGTGTGGCTGCTCGGTGTGGCGGCGACCTGCTCGGGCGTGCCGTGCGCGACGACGCGTCCGCCGGCATCGCCGCCCTCGGGCCCGAGGTCGATGACCCAGTCGGCGCACTTGATGACGTCGAGGTTGTGCTCGATGACCACGAGGGTGTTGCCGGCGTCGGCGAGGCGGTTCAGCACGCCGACAAGCTTGCGGATGTCCTCGAAGTGCAGGCCGGTGGTGGGCTCGTCGAGGACGTAGAGGGTGTGGCCCTGGGTGCCGCTCTCGCCGGCGCCCTTGCCCAGTTCGGTGGCGAGCTTGACGCGCTGGGCCTCGCCGCCGGAGAGCTGGGTGCTGGGCTGGCCGAGTTGGATGTAGTCCAGGCCGACGTCGTGCAGGCAGCGGAGGAAGCGCAGGACCTTGGGGTGGTTCTCGAAGAACTCCACGCCGGCTTCGACGGTCATGGCCAGGACGTCGGCGATGGAGCGTCCCTTGAAGAGCACCTCGAGCGTCTCGCGGTTGTAGCGGGCGCCGCGGCAGACCTCGCACTCGACGTAGACGTCGGGGAGGAAGTGCATCTCGATTTTCTTGACGCCCTGCCCCTCGCAGGCCTCGCAGCGCCCGCCGCCTTTGCGTGCGGAGACGTTGAAACTGAACCGCCCGGGCTTGTAGCCGCGGATGCGTGCTTCCTTGGTGGCGGCGAAAATGGCGCGGATCTCGTCGAAGATGCCGGTGTAGGTGGCGGCGTTGCTGCGGGGGGTGCGCCCGATGGGGGACTGGTCGACCTCGACGATGCGGTCGATGTCCCGGTGCATCTTGAATGAGGCGTGCATGCCGGGCTGCTCGCGGCTGACCCCCAGCGCCCGGCGGGACGCGGCCAGGAGGAGGTCGTTGACCAGCGTGCTCTTGCCCGAGCCGCTGACGCCCGTGACGCAGACGATGCCGCCCAGGGGGAAGGCCGCGTCGATCTTCTTGAGGTTGTTGTGGGCCGCCCCGCGGATAAGGATCGCGCGCTTCGGGTCTAGCGGACGCCGATGTGCCGGGATCTCCACCCGGCGCACGCCGCCGAGGTACTGCCCGGTGATCGACGATGGCTCGGCGATGAGGTCGGGCACGCGCCCCTGAGCCACGACCCGACCGCCGTGCACGCCCGGCCCGGGGCCCATGTCCAGCACCCAGTCGGCGGAGCGGATCATGTCCTCGTCGTGCTCGACGACCAGCACAGTGTTGCCGATGTCGGCCAGGTGTCTGAGCGTGGCGATGAGGCGGTCGTTGTCGCGCTGGTGCAGGCCGATGGTCGGCTCATCGAGGACGTAGCAGGCCCCGACCAGCCCGCTGCCGACCTGAGTGGCCAGGCGGATGCGCTGGGCTTCGCCGCCGCTGAGGGTCGCGGTGCGCCGCGAGAGGCTGAGGTACTCCAGGCCCACCCCGCGCAGGAACCGCAGGCGAGCGTGGATCTCCTTGAGGATCGGCTCGGCGATCTTCCGCTGTTCCTCGCTGAGCACCAGCCCGGCGAGGTAGTCGGCGGCGTCGGCGATGTTCAGGCGCGACACCTCGGCGATGTTGAGCATCGTGCCGTCATCGACCGGGCGCCCGATGACCGAGCCGCTCCGTGCCCGTTCCAGGTCGGCCCGGTGCGTGCTTGTGAGCAGGACGTGGAGGGCCTCCAGGCGCAGCCGGTCGCCCTGGCACGACGCGCACGGTTTCGTGCTCATGAACTGTGACAGCCACTCCTTGACCGTCGGGTTCTGGGTCGAGTGCATCCACTCGGTCAGCTCGGGGATCGCGCCGGCGAGTTTCACGCCCAGTTTCGCGGCTTCGTCCTTGGAAGTCCCGTAGAGCACCGCCTTGCGGTAGTGGGGGGGCATGTCCTTGAACGGCGCGTCGTAACTCCAGCCCGTGACACGGCAGAATTTCCGGAGGGCCTTCGTGAACCAGGCGCGGACAGCGTGGTTCTTGTTGTACGCCGCGATCGCGCCCTGCCTGAAACTGAGGTCCTCGTTGGGCACCACCAGCGCCTCGTCCAGCTCCATGAGCGTGCCCAGGCCCGAGCAGGCCTTGCACGCGCCGTGCGGCGAGTTGAACGAGAACACCCGCGGTGTGAGTTCCTCCAGCGCGTAGGCCGGGTCGTCCGGGTCGGCGAAGCGCGTGCTGTACGCGCGGTCCTCGAACGTCCCGCCCCCCTCGACCGAAGCGATCACCACGCCGTCCCCGAGCCGCACCGCGGCTTCCACGCTCTCGGCCAGGCGCTGGCGGCTCTCGTCGGAGATCGCCAGCCGATCGACGACGGCCTCGACGGTGTGTTTCTCGTAGCGACCGAGTTTCAGCGGGTTTTCCGACGGGTCGCGCAGCACCTCGCGCAGTTCCACGACCGTGCCGTTCACCCGCGCCCGGGCCCACCCCTGCTTCTGCAGGTCCTCCAGCACGTCGCGGTGGAAGCCCTTCTTGTCCCGGACGACCGGCGCCAGGATCATCAGGCGCGTGCCCCCGGGCGACTGCATGAGCCGATCGACGATCTGGCTGGCCGGCGTCGCGGCGATCGGCACGCCGGAACGGGCCACAACGGCTCCGTCCTTCTTCGTGCGCACGGGGCGCCACGAGTGCGCCCGCCCGCAACGGGCCAACAGCAGGCGCAGGTAGTCGTAGATCTCCGTCGTGGTCGCCACGGTCGAGCGCGGGTTGCTGCTGGCGCTGCGCTGCTCGATGGCGATCGTCGGCGGGATCCCCTCCACCTCCTCCACGTCCGGCTTCTTGAGCTGGTCGAGGAACTGCCGCGCATAGGCCGAAAGCGACTCCATGTACTTGCGCTGTCCCTCGGCGAAGATCGTGTCGAACGCCAGCGAACTCTTGCCCGACCCCGACAGCCCGGTGATCACCACCAGCCGGTCGCGGGGGATCTCCACGTCGATCCCCTTGAGGTTGTGCTCTCGCGCACCGCGCACGCGGATGCACCGCGACGCGGGAGTCTCCGGTGCGCCGGGCGCGCCGCCGGGCCCGGCCTCCGGCGTGATCCCCGGCGTGGACGCACCAACCTTGGTCTGCGGCTTCACCTCGATCGACTCCCTCCGGCCATCGCCCCGACCGGTCCCCGCTCTGCGTGCGGCTGCCTGCGACACTCCGTTCGGCACAGCTCGCTCCTCTCAGTTCTGCCGTACGGGCATGCCCATGGACACGGTACGGTGCACGACGCCCGGTGGGCGGCGTGTTAGGGGAATGGTGGGATGCGATGGTACACACACCCCAGGCCATCGACCACGTCCAGGTGCCACGCACTCCGATGTGCAGTGTCGTCACCGCGTTGATCGCGTGATTGCCTCAGTTCGGGCCGGATGCACCGGGTGAACCCGGTGGGCCGCCCGGCGCACCGCCACCACCCTGCAGTGCCTGCTCGCGGGCCTGCTCCACCTGCTGCTGCATCACCGCGGCCTGGTAGCGCATCAGCCAGATGATCCCCAGCAGCAGCAACCCAAGGCACACTCCGAGCAGGTACGTCGAGAGACGATCCCGGAACGTGTTCCGGGGCGTGTCGTCGGGCGGCATCATGCCGGACCTCCGGCGGTGGGGTCGGCCGCCAGCATCGGGCCGGCGGGCTCATCCAGCGGCAGCGCACGGGCGAAGCGCATGTACCGTTCGTACTGGTCGAGCACTTCCGTCAGTGAATCCCCGCCGAACTTCTCGCGGAAGGCCCGGGCCACCTCGAATGCCACAACGTGCTCGAGGACCACGCTGGCCGCGGGGACGGCACAGATGTCCGACCGCTCGTAGGCGCTGAGGGCCTCGGCCTTGGTGTTCAGGTCAACGCTGGGCATGCCGCGGAGCAGCGTGCTGATCGGCTTCATCGCGGCGCGCACGACGATCGGCGCGCCGTTGGTCATGCCCCCTTCCAGCCCGCCGGCGTGGTTGGTGCTGCGCACGAACCCCAGCGACGGCGTGGCGACCAGCGCCGGGTCGAAGCGGATCGGGTCGTGCACTTCGTGCCCGACGCGGGCCGCCGCCTCGAAGCCCAGCCCGATCTCCACCCCCTTGATCGCCTGCACGCCCATGGCCGCCGCGGCCAGGCGAGAGTCGAGCCGGTCGCGCCAGTCCATCGTCGAACCCAGCCCCGGCGGGCAGCCGAACACGTGCACTTCCACCACACCCCCGACGGTGGTCTTGTCGATCTTGGCCGAGCGGATCGCTTCGTGTTGGGCCGTCGTGACCTGCGGGTCGGGGCAGTAGGTCTCGCTGGAGTCGCGGAGGCACCGCAGGTCGGCCAGGTTCTCCGGGGAGACCGTCACGCCGGTCGCGGCGCGGTGGATCGACCTCACGAACCCGAACGTGTCGATCCCCACCTCGCGGAGCAGCAGGCGTGCCACCGCCCCGCAGGCGACGCGGGCGGCCGTCTCGCGGGCGCTGGCGCGCTCGAGGATTTCACGGCAGTCGGTGGTGAGGTACTTGACGCTCCCGGCCAGATCGGCGTGTCCCGGGCGGGGGGTATGCACCGGCGGCGTGCGCTGCAGGTCGTCCAGCCGGGAGTCGCGGTTGACGATGCGGAGCGTCAGCGGCGAGCCGGTGGTGTGCCCGCGTCGCACCCCCGAGAGCACCTCGACCACGTCGGTCTCGATGTTCTGGCGTCCGCCGCGACCGTACCCGCCCTGGCGGCGGGCCAGTTCGGCGTTGATGAAGTCGGCGTCGAAGGTCACTCCCGCCGGCAAACCGCTGACGAGCCCGAGGATGCACGGCCCGTGCGATTCGCCCGCGGTCTGGTAGCGCAGATCGGCCATCGCTCAACGGTAGCCGCGCCCCGGCCCCTACCCTGCGGCCCATGCCCGGGACGCTCCCTCTCCGACGCTTCGACGTGGTCATCGCCGACATCGACGGGTGCCTCGTGTCCGAGTCGTCGCACCCGTTCGATCTGGAAGCCCTCGCCGCGGTGCGCGCCCACAACCAGGTGGCGATGGAGCGCGGCGACCGGCCCATCGTCACGCTCTGCTCCGGACGCCCGCAGCCCTTCGTCGAGGCCCTCGGTCGCCTGATCGGCAACACGCTCATCCCCTGCGTGTGCGAGAACGGCGTCTGGACCTACCACCCCGGCACCAACCAGTACCAGATGGACCCGCGCATTTCTCACGACGATCTCCGTGCCGTCGCCGCGCTCTCCGCCGCCGCGCGCGACCTGTTCGGCCCGCGCGGGGTCACCGAGCAGCCCGGCAAGAACGCCTCCGTCACGCTCTGGCACCCCGACACCGCCTTCCTCACCGGCGAGGTCTTCCCCGGCGTCACCGCCCTCTGCCAGCGTGAGGGCTGGCCCTTCCGCGTCTCGATGACCTGGCACTACATCAACTGCGACCTGGCTCACGTGAACAAGGGCACCGGCCTCGACCGCGCCCTGCGACCGCTGGGCATACCCCGCTCGCGACTGGCCGGCATCGGCGATACCGCCGGCGACCGCTTCATCGCCGAGCGCGTCGGCTTCTTCGCCTGCCCATCTAACGCCCAGCCGGCCATCAAGGAGCACGCCCACGTCATCGCCTCCGCCCCCGAGGCGCGAGGCGTGCTGGAGATTCTCGATCACCTGGTCGGGTGAAGCCGCAGCGACCGGGCTCAGTCTGGCAGCAGGAGCATCCCGTCCCCGTAGGAGTAGAACCGGTACCCCTCGCGCACCGCCTCGGTGTACAGCGCCCGCAGACGGGCAACACCGTCGCCCTCCGCCGCGCCCTCGACCTGCAGGTGCGCCGCCACCAGCGCCATGAGCGAACTGCGCGGCAGGTGGAAGTTGGTCATCAGCCCGTCCACGGCCCGCCAGCGGTGCCCCGGCGTGATGAGCAGACGCGTCCACCGCGCAGCGCCCCCGGCCGACAGGGCCTCGGGCGTGAAACTCTCCAGCGTGCGGGCGGAGGTCGTCCCCACCGCGATTACCCGGCGTCCCTCGCGCCGTGCCGCGGCCAGGCGAGAGGCTGTTGCCGCGGGCACTTCGCACCACTCCGCATGGATCGGGTGCTGCTCGACAAACTCGGCCTCCACGGGCTTGAACGTTCCCGCTCCGACGTGCAGCACCACCCCCGCCCGTTCCACTCCCGCCTCGTCCAGGCGTGCCAGCAGGTCCGGCGTGAAGTGCAGGCCCGCGGTCGGTGCCGCGACCGAGCCGTCCGGAACACCCACGCGGGCGACCTCCCCGCAAGCCAACCCGCGTGCGCCGTGATGGTCGGCGGCGTACACCGTCTGGTACGAGCCGGTGTCCGCGGGGACCGTCTCCGCCTCGTGGCGTCGCTTGCGCGCGGCGCGGATGTACGGCGGCAGCGGCGGTAACCCGCACCGCTCCAGCAGGGTCACCGCCGGCTCGGCCAACGGTGTTCCGGTGCCGTCCACCGCCTCCGTGATCCACGCGCCGTCCTCGTGAAGGTCCGCGGGGCTCGGGCCGCGGTGAGCGTTCACCGGCACGCCCTCCTGGGCCTCGACCTTGCGCACGAGTCGCAGCACCACGCCCGATGTGAGCCCGTCGGAGGTGCGCAGGGACACGCACACGCCGGGGCGAAGGCGCCGCCCTCGCAGCAGCATCCTCCACGCCGGCGGCGTGCCCGTTGCGGACGAAACTCCGCGCGACGCCTCGGGTTCACCGGCGTGGCACTCGGCAACGCCGCCCTCGCCAGCCGGGCCGAGATAGAGCCCCTCCACACGCCCGCCGGTGTCCGCTCGCTCGCCCAACACCCGCGCCGGGATCACCCGCGACGTGTTCACCACCAGCAGGTCGCCACGGCGCAGGAATCTCGGCAGGTCGCGCACCTGCGCGTGCACGGCCGAAGCGCCGCGTTGATCCCGCCGCACCACCATCAGGCGTGCCGAGTCGCGCGGCTCGGCCGGCGCGGTCGCGATGCGCCCTTCGGGCAGTTCGTAGTCCAGATCGCTCGTCCGCAGCACGTGGTCTCCAGCGCGTCCACGGGCAGGCCCGATGGCCGCATCGCCCGACGGTAGCCGACCCCGCAGCCACAACGCTGTTGAGCCGGCACAACACGCATGCCCGGGCGCTGCGGGATCGCCACGCTCGCGAAAGTCAACGCCCGGGCGCGACAGACCTTGCCTGCCCGCATCGGCGAGATTCTCGGACGGGGCAGCGCCCGCACCGCTGGCACGCGGCTCGTAGGTTGCCCAGGCATGAGAATCGATGCCATCGTCGCCGACCGTCTGGGTACACCCCTTCCCGCGCACTCCGCGGTCCGCCGGGCCCGCGCTGCGCAGTCCACGCCTCAGGCCGCTGAACCGTCCCGCGCGGTCGAGACGGGTCCCGGAACGCCCGAGGCCGCTCCGCGGGTCTCGACGTCGGTCCGCGTCATGCCCGCCTCGGCGCCGGGAGTCGGTGCTCTGTCATCCCCGGCAACCGCGCAGAGCCGGGTTCGTGGGGTGGGCGACACACTCGCGCCCACACAACCAGGTGTGGCCGGCGACAACGCGGGATTCCTCGAAATTTTCCACCGCGAGCGCAGTGTCCTGGCGTTCCAGATGCCCTTCCGCACACCTTCCGGCATGGGCCAGTTGATGTACCTGCTCGAAGTCGAGACCGCGTACCGCGTCGTGCAGCCGCTCCCGCAGGGTGGGCTGATCGACGTAGAAGCCTGATCGACCTGAAGTGGAACCGTTCGAAGAGGTTGCTTGGGCCCGGTTCAGCCGCGCCGCCGCCGTGCCGCCAGAACCCCGATACACCCCAGGGCCACCGCGGCCCCCGGCACGGGCACGATCTGCCCACCCTCCAGCGTGAAGGCCAGGTCGCGGAACTGCCAGCCGATGCTCGTGGTGGTCGGCTGCCAGTCGTTCAGTCCCACGCGCGACCACGCAACCGAGCCGGTGCCCGTCTGGCCGTACGCGCTGGTCACCATGCGCACGTTGCCGGCGCTGCCCGCCAACCCCGCCACCGAGAGCCAATAGGTCACCTCCGGCTGCAGCAGCGTGTTGAGGTCGAACCACACGTGCTTGATCCGAAGGCCGAACTGCCACGTCCCGAAGTCCTCGATGTGCGACGCCGTCCGTGTCGTCATCAGTGCGCCGGGGCGCCCGCCATCGTCGGCGTAGATCTCAAGTTGGTAGAGGTCGGGGTTGTCGGCCATGCCCGAGAGCATGAAGGCCCGCACACGTCCGATCTGGTACGCCTGCCCGTTCCCCAGGCCCAGGCGGATGTCGTCGGCGACGCGCTGCGAGGAGGATCCCAGCGGTCCCAGCGAGATGCCCCCGGTCAGGTAGTCCGGCGTCTGGTGATAGATCACAGAAGCCTGGGCCCGTTCACCGGCCAGGCCGGCCAGGGCTCCGATGGTGATCGCCGCAGTGGTCTTCAGGATGGTGCTCTGCATGGGATCTCCGTGGATTGGAGTGCCGAGGCCCGACCTGAGCCGGGGGCGACACGCGTGATCCAGCACAGCATGCGGCCAGTCCCTGCAAGAGCCAGCACACCGCGGCCCGAGACGCCCGTGCTTCGGCGTATCGGACGTCACCGCCCGCAGAAGGCACCCGCTCTCCGACAGCAGCACCCTGAAGAGGGAGTCCAGGCCGTCGAGGCTCGATTTGAGACACCTGTTCTGGGTGGAGATGTGATTGCTGAGACTTAGAATGAACCGCTGGCCGCTGCTGCAGGAGGCTTTCCGCCGCGGTCAGCGATTCTCACACGGAGGTCCACCATGTTCAAGAAGTCCACCGGCGCAAAGCCGGCTCCGGCCACCAACGCCACGAAGACCGTCCCGACGCCCGCTCCCGCCGTGCCGGGAGCAAGCCCCAAGCCCGCAGCGGCCCCGGTCTCGACGAGTGTCAGCGAGATCAAGCCCCGCGCCATCTCGCACGATGACATCGCCCGGGCCGCGTACTACCGCTGGAAGACGCACGGCGGGGATGCCCAGCAGAACTGGATCGCCGCCGAGCAGGAACTGCGGTCCACCTCCGCGACCTGACGCGAGCTGTCGGCATATTGCTCGCCGGGCCCCGGGGTTGTGCGGCGAAGATGTACCAGACGTTCGGGTTGGGCCAGCAGAGGCCGATCCTGTGGATCGGGCGTACCCGGCCCGGAGCGGGTATCGTCTGGACTCATGAAGCGTGGTCCCAGCAGGTTGACTTTCCCGTTGTTCCATCCGTCCGGATCGTCTGACCGCGCGCTGCGGCCCTGGCTCGGTGTGTTCTGTGCCGTGGCGCTGGCGGCACATGGTCAGGGGGCCAGTGCCCAGCCCTCCTCCGCGCAGCCCCAGGCCGACGCCCCGGCGGGGCCGGGGCCGACGCGTCCGGCCTACCGGCTTGACGAGCAGGGGCTCTGGGTCACCGACACCACCCCCGAGCCCGGCAGCGACGAAGCCCGCATCGCGCGCGCACGCCGGTTGCTCGCCGACGGCCAGTCTCGCCAGGCCCTGGGCCTTCTCAACGAGTGGATCGAGCGCAGCGCACGCTCGCAGAGCCCGCTGCTCCCCAGCGCCTACCTGGCCCGTGGCGACGCCTGGGTCGCCGAGGGCAACGAGTTCGAGGCGCTCTACGACTACGAGACGGTCATCAAATCGTTCCCCGGCACGGTCGAGTACGTCCATGCCCTCGAGCGTGAGTTCGAGATTGCCATCCGCTACCTCAACGGTCTGAACCGGCGTTGGTGGTTCGGGCTGCGGATCATCAACGCCTTTGACGTTGGCGAGGAGCTCCTCGTCCGCATCCACGAGCGCCTCCCCGGCAGCCGCCTGGCCGAGCGTGCCATGATCGAACTGGCCGACCATTACTACCGCCAGCACGACCTGGTGCTCGCGGCTACCGCCTACGAGATGTTCTCCCGCAACTTCCCCACCAGCGCCTATCGCCAGCGCGCCGACCTCCGCCGCATCTACGCCGTCCTCGGGCGATTCAAGGGTCCGCGCTACGACGGCACGCCCCTGCTCGACGCCCAGGTGCTTGTGCAGCGGTACCAGGCCCGCTTCCCCGGCGACTCCCCCCGCACCGACGGCCTGGTCACATGGATCGACGAGTCCAAGGCCGATCAGTACCTCGAGCAGGCCCGGTGGTACCTGCAGCGCGGCGACCCCGTCTCCGCGCGTGTCGCCCTGCGCCGGCTCAACGCCGAGTTCCCGGAGTCCTCCGCCGCGCGCGCCGGGCGAGAGATCATGGCCCAGCGCCGTTGGGAAGACACCCCCGCGCCGACACCACCTGATCGTGTGAATCGCCTCGAGCCCGTCGCCCCGCCCGCTCCGGCCCCGGCCCCCGCGGAGCCCCGCCCATGACCCGCGCCGTCGGTTGGATCGGTGTCCTGCTGTTCGCCACCCTCATGGCCCCGCTGGCCGGCTGCGGCAATCCGCGCGAGGGCTACGCCTTCAGTCAGACCTATGACAGCGACCTCTCCTCCGTCGCGGTGCTCATCTTCCAGAACCCTACCCCCGCGCGCGGCGTGGAGGTGGAGCTGGCCAGGGCCATCGCCGCCGAGATCCGCCGCATGACTCCCTGGGCGGTCACCAACACCTCCACCGCGCAGGCCACGCTCTCGGGCACCATCACCGCGGTCGAACAGCGCCGGCTTTCGCTCGGGCGAGACACCGGCCTGGCCGAGGAACTGGGCGTGACCGTCGTCGTGGACTTCGAACTCCGCGACAACCGCACCGGGCGCCTCCGCACCGCCCGCCGTGCCTTCGCCGCCAGTGACACGTACGTCCCCGCGCGCGGCGTCGGCGAACGCCTCGAAGTCGGCCAGACCGCCGCCGTCCAGCGTCTCGCCCGCGACCTGGTCGCCGAGTTGCGCTCCGGATGGTGATCTTGCCGATCCTGGCGATTCGAACGGGGCGCGGCCCCCGGGCGTACATCTTCCGCACCCGCAACGAGCACACCTGTTCATGCGTATGGACGTGTGCCCGCCGGTGTTCGCGACCTCGCCCGAGGCCTATCGTGAGGCCTGGGGCACGATCGATTCGCCCACGCCTGACCGCGCGGGTCAATCGGGCACAGCGAAGGAGCGGAACGGCCGATACACCCCTGCGGCCCTGCCCTGTGTTCTGTGCCCGGTGGGTGTGCGCGGCCACGTCCTGATGAGGTGACCGCCGTGAGCGGCAGGGGTCGTGTGTGTCGTGGAACCGTGGGGTGGTTGGGTGCGTGTGTGGGGGGTGGGAAGTCGCGGGCGAACACCGTCCCGGACGGAGGCACTGATCGATGGCAGATTCTCCGGAGAGTGGTCGGCGCGGGCGGTCGCGTGACGACGCGGGTCAAGGCCAGGGCCGATCCGGCCCCGAGAGCTCCTCGCCCAACGCGCGCGGGTCTGGCGGCTCGGGCCAGGGCGGCCCACAGCAGGGCGGGCCGCAGAACATGAAGCCCTCGCGCGGCCTCTTCGGCTTCGTGATGATCCTCACGCTGGGGTTCCTGCTCTTCCTCGTCCTCTCGGGCGGGGGCGGCGGCTCCTCGCGCGAGATCTCGTGGCGTCAGTTCAAGGAGCTCTACACCCAGGGGCTCATCGCCGAGGACTCCGTCCGTCTCCGCGAGACCGGCATCTCCGCCCAGCGTCGCGAGGGTCAGGTCAAGAGCGAGGGGGGCGAGGTCTTCGTACGGCTCAACACCATCACCGCCGACCGCGAGGCGATCGTCGCCGAACTCAAGCAGATCACCCGCGACAACTTCGTCCAGGCCCCCGCGACCTTTGGGCAGCAACTGCTCGGCGTGCTGCTGGGCATTCTCCCCTTCCTGCTGATCTTCGCGCTGATCTGGTTCCTGCTCTTCCGCGGGCTGCGGTCGGCCGCGGGCGGGCCGGGCGGGATGCTCGGCAGTTTCGGCAAGTCGCGCCACCGGGTGCTCATGAAGGAGAAGACCGGTATCACCTTCGCCGATGTCGCCGGTATCGACGAGGCCAAGGACGAGGTCGGCGAGATCATCGAGTTCCTCCGCAACCCCAAGCGCTTCATGCGCCTCGGCGGGCGCATCCCCCGCGGCGTGCTGCTGGTCGGTGAGCCCGGCTGCGGCAAGACCCTGCTGGCTAAGGCCATCGCCGGCGAGGCCGACGTGCCCTTTTTCTCCATCTCCGGGTCCGACTTTGTGGAGATGTTCGTCGGCGTCGGCGCCAGCCGTGTCCGCGACCTCTTCAAGCAGGCCAAGGAATCCGCCCCCTGCATCATTTTCCTCGACGAGATCGACGCCGTCGGCCGTCGTCGCGGCGGCGGCTTCACCACCGGCGGTCACGACGAGCGCGAGCAGACCCTCAACGCCATCCTCGTCGAGATGGACGGCTTCAACCCTTCCGACGGCGTGATCGTCATCGCCGCCACCAACCGCGCCGACGTGCTCGACCCGGCCCTCATCCGCCCCGGGCGGTTCGATCGCCAGATCACCGTCCCCCTGCCCGACGTGAAGGGCCGTCTGGAGATCCTCAAGGTCCACGCCAACAAGGTCAAGCTCGGCCCCGACGTGAACCTCGAGCGCCTCGCCAAGGCGACCCCGATGTTCAGCGGCGCCGACCTGGCCGCCATCATCAACGAGGCCGCCATCTCCGCCACGCTCCAGAACAAGGACTTCATCGAGCAGGAAGACCTTGAGGAAGCCCGCGACAAGGTCAAGTTCGGACGCGCCAAGAAGAGCCGCGTCCGCGAGGCCGATGAGAACCGCCTCACCGCCTACCACGAGGCCGGGCACGCCGTCTTGCAGGCCCTGCTCAAGGACGGCGACCCCCTGCACAAGGTCACCATCATCCCGCGCGGCTCGGCCGGCGGCGCCACCTTCAGCCTCCCCGAGCGTGATCGCTGGGGGTACTCGCTCAAGTGGCTGCAGGCCACGCTCCGCGTCGCCTGCGGCGGGCGCATCGCAGAGGCCCGGGCCATGAGCGACGTCTCCTCCGGTGCCGTCAGCGACATCGCCCGCGTCACGCAGATCGCCCGCACCATGGTCGAGGAGTGGGGCATGTCGCCCAGCCTGGGCTTCATCCGCTACGCCCCGGCCGACAGCCGCGAGATGTTCCTGCCCGAGAAGCCCCTGAGCGATGCGACGGCCACGCTGATCGACAGCGAGGTGCGCCGCATCGCCGGTGAGGCCTACGCCGACGCCGAGCGAATGCTCGTCGAGCACTGGGACAAGGTCGTCGCCGTCGCCGAGGCGCTGCTCAAGTACGAGACGCTCGACGCCGCCGAGGTGCACAAGATCATGCGTGGCGAGCCGATCGGCAAGCCCACCGTCAGCGAGCTGCTCGCCGCCGAGGCCCGGCGAGCCCGTGAGGCCGCCGGCACGCCCACGCCGTCACCCGGCGGGCCCGAACCCGCGCCACCCTCCGGCGCCGTGCCCAACCCGGCCTGAAGCGCCGCGTTCACTTGAGTTCGACCGACCAGTACGCGTGGTCGAGGAACGACTTCCACGAGCTGTACTTGTCCTGCCCCAGCCGCAGCGCGATGAGCGGGTTGCGTTTGGGCATCACCGGGCGACGGACGAGCTTCATCCGCGCCTGGTCCGGCGTGCGACCGCCCTTCCGCGCGTTGCAGCGGATGCATGCGCACACCAGGTTCTCCCACGACTCGCCACCGCCCATCGTCCGCGGGATCACGTGGTCGATCGACAGGTCCGCCGTCGGGAACGAACGCCCGCAGTACTGGCACGTGTTGCGGTCCCGCGCGAAGAGATTCCGCCGGTTCAGTTTCACGATCTGCGCCGGCAGCCGGTCGTACCCCAGCAGCCGGATGATCCGCGGCACCGCGATCTGCAGCCGCACCGTGCACACCCAGTCGTGCTTCTCCCGCTCAAACTGCCGCTGCGCCTCGGCCAGATCCGCCCACGTCGTGAACGAGTAGTTCAGGTACTGGTCGTTCTCGACCGTGATCACCTCCGCCAGTTCCCGCACCAGCAGCGAGAACGCACGCCGGGCCGACACGACCCGCACGGCCATGTACAGCTTGTTCAGCACCAGCACCTTACTGTCCAGCGCCGACGCCCCGCCGCGCCCGAGCACCCCTGCGCCTCCGCCCGCGACAGGCCCGTCGGCGGTCTCGAGCGTGCCGCCGTCATCGTCCAGCGCGTGCATCGACGGCTCGTCAGATTCCTGGGCGGGCGAAACCGGCCACCCCGCGCCGGTGGAGTTGGCGCGGCGATGGGCCTGTGGCGTGTTCGGTGTCGAGTCCTTCCGCATACAGCACCGGCCGGGTTCGGCGTGGCGCCGGCGTGGTGGGCGCCGACGCACGGATCCCCCCAGAACAGTATCGGCCCGGAACCGGTTCCCGCAACCCCTCGCAGGCCCGCACTCCGCGATTTTCCGTACCCGCCCTCAGGATCAAGACTCCGCAAAGACCCGGGTGTGTAGGCCGTTGGGCTGTGCGGGTTGTGCGGGTTGTGACACCGGGGGCGGTGCGCGGGGATCTCCCGCACAGTCCGGGCGAGAACCGGGGTGAAGCCGTCACACTCCGGGGCCGATGCCAGTGAGGGCGTAGCGCCGGCACCGCCGCACCCGTGGAGCGACCGCGATGAACCTGATCGAGATCCTCAAGGCGGCCCACGAGGCCGACGCGTCGGACCTGCACCTGATCGCCGGGCACCCGCCCGTGATGCGCGTGCACACCGTCATGACGCCCATGGACGCTCCGCCCATCACCCCCTCGCAGGCCCGCCAGTGGCTCGAGCAGATGGCGCCCCCGGAGGCGATCAAGCGCTTCGAGGCCAACCGCGACGCCGACTTCTCCTACTCCGCCGAGGGGCTGGCCCGCTACCGCGTCAACGCCCACATGCAGAAGGGTCAGCTGGGCTTCTCGCTGCGCGTGGTGAAGACCCGCGTGCCCCCGCTCGAGCGGCTCACGCTCCCCGAGGTCATCACCCGCCTGACCTACCTGCCGCGCGGCCTGGTCTTGGTCACAGGCGAGACCGGCTCGGGCAAGAGCACCACGCTGGCCGCCATGATCCAGTCCATGAACGAGCGCTACGCCAAGCACATCATCACTCTCGAGGACCCCGTCGAGTACGTCTTCACCAGCAACCGCTCGCTCATCGAGCAGCGCGAACTCGGCTCCGACATGCCCAGCTTCGCCAGCGCGCTCAAGCACGCCCTGCGCCAGGACCCCGACATCATCCTCGTCGGTGAGATGCGCGACCTGGAGACCACCCAGCTGGCCATCACCGCCGCAGAGACCGGCCACCTGGTCCTCAGCACGCTCCACACCTGCAGCGCTGCCCAGACCGTCGAGCGCATCATCGACATGTACCCCGCCGGACAGCAGAACCAGATCCGCGCCATGCTCGCCAACACCCTGCAGGCGGTCGTCAGCCAGACCCTCTTCAGCCGCATCGACAAGCCCGGCATGGTCCCCGCCGTCGAGGTCCTGCTCTGCACTCCCGCGGTCCGCAACCTCATCCGCGAGAACCGCACCTTCGAGATCCCCAACGTCATCGAGACCAACCGCGCCCTGGGCATGACCTCCCTGGACCGCAGCATCGGCGAGTTGTATTTCAACGGCATGATCAGCCGGGAGGACGCCATCGCCTCCGCCAACCAGCCCGACAAGCTCGACCGCATGCTCGCGGCCTGACCCCCCCTGCCCTGCCTCTCCCCAGCACTCACCGACGCGGAGACCCGTACCCGCCGGAGCCGACCAGGATGCCCAACTACCGCTACCACATCCGTACCGCCGCCGGGCAGGCCCAGACGGGCGTGGTCGTTGCCGACTCGATCGCCACGGCCTCCGCCGTGCTCCGCAATCAGGGCGCGCACATCATGCAGATCTCCCCGGTCATCGCGGGGATCGAGCGGACCACCCTGCTGGAGCGCCTGCGCGAACTGAACGCGGGCAAGCCCAAGGCCAAGCACGTCCTGGACTTCACGACGCAGCTGGCGGTGATGATGCGAGCGGGCATCAACCTGCGCAGCGCGTTGGAGGGCATCGCCGACCAGACCGCACACCCCACCTTCCGCAAGGTCATCAACAACCTCAAGGGCGACGTCGAGGCCGGCAAGCCGTTCTCGGTCGCGCTGGGGCGCTACCCCAAGCTCTTCGGCCCGCTCTACATCAACATGGTCAAGGCTTCGGAGATGGCCGGCAACTTCTCCGAGATGCTCGACCGCATCGCCGGCTACATCGCCCAGGAGATGGAGACGCGCAAGATGGTGGTCGGCGCCGCCATCTACCCGGGCATCATCGGCACCATGGCCGTCGGCGTCACGATCTTCCTGCTCACCTTCGTGCTCCCCAAGTTCAAGCAGGTCTTCGCGGGCAAGGAGGAGGTCCTGCCCTGGGCGACCACCTTCCTGCTCAACCTCTCTGACATGCTGGTGGCCCGCTGGCCGATCATCGTCGGCGCGCTGGGCGTTCTGGGCGGCGCGTTCTACGCCTTCTCGCGCACCGAGGTCGGCTCGTGGTGGATCGACCGCGCCAAGCTCTCGATCCCCGTCGTCAAGGGCATGTTCCGCGCGCTCTACATCAGCCGCGGCCTGCACACCATGGGGCAGCTGGTCAACGCCGGCGTGCCCATGCTCGAAACCATCTCGATCACCGGCGACATCACCGGCAACAGGCTCTACGAGCGCATGTGGCGCTCTGTCGAGGCCAGCGTCCGCCAGGGCAAGAAGATCTGCACCACCCTCTACCGCACCCAGCTCCTGCCCCAGAGCGTGGTCCAGATGATCAGCGCCGGCGAAGAGTCCGGAAAGCTCGGCGAGGTCCTCGACGAAATTTCCGTGTACTACTCCAAGACGTTAAAGGACCGCATCAAGGCGGTCACGAGCATGATCGAGCCCGTCATGATCATTCTTATGGGCTCCGTCGTCGGCTTCATCGCGATGGCGATCATCCTGCCCATCTTCAAGATGAGTCAGGTCGTCAAGTAGCCGATGCACTCCCCGTGAGGCCGGTCGTGCCGTCGATGCGGCACGCGCGGTCCGCACACGAGGAGACGCCATGTTCGCACCCACCTCAGTTCTGGCCCGGCTCCGCCGCGCCGCGCAGGGGCGCGATCACCGCACAACGCCGGCACGTACCACGCCACGCACCCGGCGTGCGCCGCGAGGCTTCACCCTTCTCGAGGTGGCCCTGACCCTCATCATCGTTGGCGTCGGGGTCATGGCCATGATCGAGGCCCAGACCTCCATGGTCCGCAAGAACGAGTTCTCCTCGCTCTCCGCCACCGGCACCTACCTCGCCACCGAACTCCGCGAGCGCATCCGCCGCCTCCCCAAACACGACCCCGTCACCGGTCTCCGCACTGAGAACCCCGACGGCACCGGCAACCTCCTCGGCTGGGGGCCCGAGCTCTTCAACCGTCCCAGCCCCGACGGCAGCGGCACCATCACCGCCGGTGAGCTCAACGCCGCCGCTTACAACGACCTGGACGACTACGACGGCGCCAGTTTCGGCCCCGCCAACATGGGCGCCCAGTTCACCGGCCCCATCGACGCTTTCGGCAACCTCATCACCGACGTGCTCCCCGACGGCACCATTCTCCGCGATCCCTCCGGGCAGGCCGCCGGCCTGCGCGGGTGGATGCAGCGTGTCCGTGTGGAAAAGGTCAACCCCCGCAACTTCTCGCAAGTGCTCCCGCGCAACGAGGGCCCCGGCCAGCGCACGCCCGGAGTCCCCGCGCTGCGCGTGGACCAGTATCCCCTGCGCGTCACGATCGAAGCGCTCTACATGGGGCCGACAGACACCGCCCCGCGCGTGATGGCCACCGTCGAGTTCGTCGCGCCCTGATGCGACGCGCCGGCGTGCGGGGCGCGCAGGGCCGGTCAGTGTTCGCCGGGGTGGGACTGAAGGCTGCCGGAGGCGGATCGGACAACGACCCATGAACCGCATGACCATGATTCCCCGAGCTCTCTTCGCAACCCGCCGACGCGGCGTGGTCTCCGTGCTGGCGATGATGTTCCTGGTGATCTTCGCCTCGCTGGGCGTGGCGCTGGCGGTCGTCAGCCAGGGCAACCTCCGCACCGCCGAGACGCACCTGACGGTCTCCAACGCCCTCAGCGCCGCCGAGACCGGCATGGACCTGGCGCGCCAGCGACTCGCCCAGGCGGTCGGTCGCTTCCACATCGACCGCGGACGCGTCGACTCCAACCTGGGCGCCAAACTCTGGCAGGGCACATGGTCCACCCCCGCCGACGGTCGCATCGAGGTCCGGCCGCCCCAGGGCTACCTCGACGTCTTCCAGCCGCAGGGCATCATGCACGTGCTCATGAGCATCCACTCGGCCGACGAGAACGTCGTCGTGCACGCCGACGGCGTCGAGACCCCCGGCCTCTATGCACCCCCGTCCGCCGAGGTCAGCCCCGACGAGCGCCCGGACCACTGGGTCCGCACGCCCACAGTTTCCGTCGCCCGCACCGGTGGTGTTGGCTCGATGCCGCCGTCATTCCGCATCTGGTACATCCCGCTGCAGGACGGCACGCGCGTGCGGGTTCGGGTCACCGGGTACGGCGCCGTGACGGCCAGCGGCTCGGGGTATGTCGCCGAGGACGGCGCCGAGAGCGCCGGAACGTCCCAAGGTTCCACGCAGAACCCCGGCCAGGGCCAGGGGGCGTATCGGCGCGCCACGTTCCGTCCCCTCGAACGCACGATCGAGCAGGACTTCGAGATCGTGAAGCGCCCGCGCTACGCGATCACCTCCGGCAACCGCATCCTGCTTGGGCGAGGCGCCAACGTCACGGGCAACATCGGCGCGACATTTGACCAGTTGCTCGACCACATGGGCCGTCCGCTGCCCAACGCCGACCCGGTCGTCATCCGCTCCGACTTCTTCGGCCTCAGCCCGGCGCTGGACGCCAAGCTCCGCGACTTCTACGAGGGCGTGCGCCAGTTCGATGTGGACTTCGACTCGCGCCTGCGACCCTCCCATCCCACCGAGGCCCAGGGCATCCCGTCCAACACCACCGACTACGACGGCGACGGCGTGCCCGACCGGGCCTTCGACGACGTAACCGGCGACGGGTACGTCGATGACTTCGACATCTTCATCCGGCACTTCGACGCCGACAACGACGGGCGCGTCACGCTCTCGACGATCCTCACCCGCGGCACGCCCGCGGAGGGACGCTCGCCCGAGTTCACGGTCGACGACGACCTGGCCCTGCTCATCGACTCGCGCAACCCCGACCGCAACCGCAACGGGATCTGGGGCTTCCAGGACGTCAACGGGAACGGGCGATGGGACCCCGGCGAGCCGATCAACGACGTCTCCACCGATGCGCTGGGGGAGGTGACCGCGCTGGACGTGCAGGCCGGCTGGCGCGACGGGTGGATCGACCGCAAGGACGCGTACGCCAAGGTGCACGGCGGCATCCAGTTCCGGATCAACTACAACGACTACCTCTCCTCACTGACCGCGAGGGGCCTGAACGTGTCGCAGATCCTTCAGGGGCCGATCGTGCCGCAGCAGCCCGGGCAGCCGCCGGTGCAGTTCGGCGTGGGCCCCGACGAGATGCCGACGGTGACGACGGACCAGTTCACCGCCGAGGGTGGCACGGGGACACGCAGCCGCGAGTCGCTGCTGAGCCTGCGCCCGGGATCGACCAAGTCGTTCTGGCAGCAGGCGGGCGAACAACTGGGGATCGCGCCGACCTCGGGTCAGACCTGGCAGCAGGCGGTGATGGCGTACACCGAGACCAGCACGGACCCGACGCGCCCGCGGTTCTTCCGTTCGACAATGTCGAACGCTTCGGTGGTGGCCCTGACGGGGCAGAACCTGTGGGAGCGCTCGCCGTTCGGCGGGATGACGACCAACGATTTCTACTTCCGGAACCGCTTCGAGAACATGACGTTCCGTTACGTGGAGATCCCGCAGGGCGTGAACGGTCTGTTCGTGAACTGCACGTTCGTGGGGGTGACGTGGCTCCGGACGCAGCGGGACAACTCGTGGCCGCAGTGGGCCCTGTACGGCGCGCACCGCTGGAGCGCGACGTCGGGCGCGCCCGTGCCCGACCCCAAGCCGGTGGACAAGTCGGACTTCCTGCGGTGGACGACGGGAAATGTCGTGGACGGCCCGTCGAACTACGCGGACTTCTACGACCCGCCGCGCGACACCGACGGCTCGTGGGTCACCGGCGATGCGCGGAACACCAAGAACCGCTCCGCCAACCACCGGTTCCACGGGTGCACGATCGTGGGCTCGGTGGTGACGGACACGCCGGTGCGGTTCGAGCCTGTGCGGAACAAACTGCAGTTCACGGGGATCACCAGTTTCTCGCTGCAGCACCCGACGCGACCGAATGACCCGAGCGTGAACCCGGATCCGTCGCACCTGGACACCCTGCGCACCACGTCGCTCATGGCGCCGAACTTCTCCGTGGACCTGGGGTCGTACAATGCCATCTCCGACCTGGCCCGGGAGCATGACCCCTCGGCCCCGCCAGGACAGAACATCCGGCTGACCGGCACGATCGTCGCCGGCGTGCTCGATGCGCGAGGCGTGGTCTCGATCGACGGGTCGGTGCTGCTGACCTACTCCCCGCGCCTGGGCGAGGGCCCGCTGCTGCAGTACGGCCAGCCCGTGGGCAACCCGGCGCACTTCAACTCGAGCTTCGGGTACTTCGGCTCCGAGGACGGCGACATCGAGGGCGGCGCCGCCGACTGGCGCCGCGAGAACATGGTGGTCGAGAACGGTGTCGTGATCGTGGGGTGGGACCTGGACGGCGACGGCCTGGTGGACGTGGTGCCCCCGGCCTCGCCGACGGCGGCCCAGCGGGCTCAGCCGGGATTCCGCGCGGTGCCGTTCAACGGCTACGGGCGCGTGTCGATCCGCTGGAACCCGCAGATCCCGATGCCGGACGGGATCCTGATGCCGTTGAGCACGGTGGCGGTGCCGATGAGTTACCGGGAGGGACGCCGATGAACCGCACGAACACCCATGGACCCCGGCGCCGAGGCGTGCGCGGGAGCGGCGGGTTCAGTGTGATCGAGCTGCTGCTGGCGCTGAGCATCAGCGCGACGCTGCTGACCTCGATGCTGGTGGCGCTGGACCTGATCTTCAGGCGCTACACCCAGTCGAGCGAATCGGCCTCGACGCACGTGATCTCGCGGTCGGTGATGCACCGGATCATGACGATGATCCGGACGGGCCGGGAGTTCGGCCCCGTGCCCAAGGATGTGACGGACCCCGCGGAGAACCCCACGACTCGGAACTTCATGGAGTTCATCGACCGCTCGAGCGGCGGGGTGGACATCACGCGCGTGATCGTGCGCCCTGCGGGGTCGGTGGTTGTCGACGGGATGTCGGTGCAGCAGCGCGGGCCGAACGTGCTGTGGATGGAGATCGACCGTACCGCCGCCGACGGGACGCGGACCTTCCAGCGCCAGCCGCTGATCGACGGGGTTCTCGAAGGCTCGTTCACGCTGCACTATGACCTGGGCCCGCGCCTGCGCATGGCAACGGTGGACCTGACGATCCGCCCGCAGGGCAACACCTTCGCCCGGTACAACGGAGACCGCGGCGAGTGGGAGGTCAGCCGCATCGACGAGGCGACCGGGCGCGTGGTCGAGACGCGCTTCGTCGCCAGCGCCGACGCCACCCCGGTGATCCGGCTGGTGAGCAGCAGCGGGCCGCGCGGCCTGGAGTAATGCGGGCGTCTACGACCCTCGCGGACCGGTCGGGCGGAGCCAGCCGCCCAGCGGCGGCGCAGCGCGCCGCACGCACCAGACCAGCAGCGCGGCCCCGATGACCACCATCCCGACGCTGAGCCACTGCCCGCGCGACAGGCCGAGGATCCGGCCGGTCTCGATGAACTGCGGGTCCGGGAGCCGCCAGATCTCGGTGATCACGCGGAACACGCCGTAGGCCATCAGCCACCACGCGGCGATCACGCCGGGCGTGCGCGGGCGGGCGGCGACCGCCCAGACGATCGCCAGCAGCAGCAGGCCCTCCGCGAAGGCCTGGTAGAGCTGCGAGGGGTGACGGCTGGAAAGCAGCGGCACGATCTGATCGCGGTAGGCGTCGGCCTCGCCGATGATGGTGCGCAGGCGCAGGTCGAAGGCGACGCCGGGGTGCTCCGGCACCCGGCGGAGCGGGACGGACTCGACCAGGCGCACCAGCGCGGCCGTCTGGTCCGGAGTGAGCGGGGGCGTGTGCGAGCCCTCGTCGCGGACGAGCCTGCCGGCGGCGTCGAGCCCCCACCCGCGCAGTTCCTGGGGAAACTGGACGGCCCACCAGGGGCCCGGCGTGCCCGGGGGCGTGACGATCCGCCCGAGCAGTTCGCCGTTGATGAAATTGGCGATGCGCCCGAAGAACAGGCCGATCGGAGTGAGCAGGGCAACGACATCGAGCACGTGGACCGTGGAGCAGCGCCCGGCGACTCCGCCGGGGGCCTCGGGGTCGTGCCATCCACGGCTGATGCGCCAGCAGGCCAGGGCTGCGCCGATCATGCCGCCGTGCGAGGCCATGCCGCCCTTGTTGATCGAGAGCAGCGCCCACCAGGGCGGAGCGTCGCTGAAGCGGATGAGCAGTGAGGGGTCGTAGACGAAGGCGTAGCCGAGGCGACCGCCGACGATGACGCCCAGGGCCAGCCAGACGATGGCATCGAGGGTGCGCGAGGGGGGGATGAGGATGAGCCCGCGCCGGGCCAGGAGGGTCATGCCGATCCAGGCGATGACGAAGCCGATGACATAGGAGAGGCCGTAGTAGGCGATGCCGAGGTGATCGGTGAACCTGATCAGGTATGGGTCGAGGGTGTGGAGCCAGGCCGCGAGGGTCATCGCGGAGAGGGTACGCGCCGGGGTGCTGCCGCGGGCTCAGTCGTTCGGGCTGGGGATCGATCGCTCGTCGATGCCGAAGAAGCGCCGGGCGTTCTCGCTGAGGTGCTCGTGGAGGCGGTCGAAGTTCATCATGCGGACTTCGGCGAGGCGTCGGGCGGTGAGTGCGGTGAACGCGGGACGGCAGGGACGCTCAGCGCGGCGCGGCTCGGGGGAGAGGAACGGGGCGTCGGTCTCGACCATGAGGCGGTCCGCGGGAGCGAGGGTGGCGGCCTCGCGGACGGCGTCGGCATTGCGGTAGGTCAGCACGCCGGTGAAGGAGACCATGGCGCCGAAGTCCAGAATCAGGCGCATCTCGCGCGGCCCGGCGGTGAAGCAGTGAAAGACGCAGCGGGCCCCGTCGATGCCCGCTTCACGGAGCACGGGGACGAGATCGTCGAAGGCTTCGCGGCAGTGGAGCACGATGGGCTTGACGGTGCCTGAGGCCTGATCCTGGCGGCGGATGAACTCGAGCTGCTCGCGGAGCACGTGGTGCTGCACGTCTCGTGTGGGGGTTGGGTAGTGGTTGTCAAGCCCGAGTTCGCCCCAGGCGACACAGCGGGGGTGGGCGATGCAGCGTGCGAGGTTCTCCCATCGGTGCGGCCCGCGCTCGGCGTAGAGGGGGTGGACGCCGGCGGTGCACCAGACGTCGGGGCGCGACTCGGCGACGCGGAGCGCGTCGAGACAGTCGGTGGTCGTGGTGGAGATGGTGATGGCGCCCCGGACCCCGGCTTCACGGGCCTCGCGCATGACCTGTCCGGTGCGCCCGGCGAAGTCTGGGAAAGTGAGGTGGCAGTGGGTGTCGATCACGCCGGAGGGTAGCGGCGGGCGCCGTGGTGGCGGGTATGCTGGAGCGATGGACCTGCCCGCGCCGATGCCCCCGCGCCCGAGCGACCTTCACAAAGCCCGCGCCGGGCGCGTGGTGGTGGTGGGGGGGTGCGGGGTCATGACGCGGCTGATGATCGGCGCGCCGGTCCTGGCGGCGCTGGGGGCATTGCGGGCCGGGGCAGGGCTGGCGAGGCTGTTCGTCCCGGAGTCGATCGCGCGTGAGGCGCTGGTGCTGGCGCCGTCGGCGACGGCCCGCGGTCTGGCCTGCGGCCCGGACGGCGCGATCGACCCCCGGCGCGTGGATGTGGCGCTGGCCGAGGCACTGGAGGGGTCCGATGTGCTGGCGGTCGGACCGGGCCTGTCGCGCGAGGCGCAAGGGGCGGCGTGCGAGGCGGTGCTGGAGTACCTGTTCGGAGCGGCGGAGGCGCCGCTGGTGCTCGACGCCGATGCACTCAATGCGCTGGCGGCACGGGGGGCGTTGCGCGGGCCGCTGCCGGTCCGGGCGGTGCTGACGCCGCACCCCGGCGAGTTGGCCCGGCTGTGCGCGGCGATGGGGCTCGGCGCGAGCGGTGCCGGGACCGACGATGCCTCTCGGCGCCGGGTGGCAGTGGAGGTGGCCTCGGCGCTGCAGTGCGTCGTGGTGCTCAAGGGGGCGTCGACGGTGGTGGCTTCACCGGATCAGGTGTACATCGACCCGGCGCGCTGCCCGGCGCTAGCCAGCGGCGGCACCGGCGACGTGCTTGCGGGGGTGATCGCGGGGGTCATCGCGCAGGCCGGCCCGGGTGCGGCGGGTGCTTTGGCGCGGCTCGACCTGTTCCAGTGCGCGTGCATCGGCGTACGGGCTCACGCACTGGCCGGGGAAACCTGGACGAGACAGGCCGGGGCGACGGGGGGATTGCTGCCGGATGACCTGCTGAGACTCATTCCCGCGGCGGTGGAGGCGTGCCGTCGCGGGCAGGGGGAGCGGGCGGCAGAGTAGACGGCGGGGGCGCCTCGTGAGCGGTTCCATGGCCTTCGACGTTCGAGGTCCCGTCGGTCCCTTCTCCTGCGAAGGGCTTGGGCTTCGGGGCTTCCTCCGGCTCGATGAGTGACAGCAGATACGCGGCGACGAACCCGGTGAGGATGAGCAGCAGCGCCAGGCCGACCTGTGAGGTGGTTGGGGAGTATGTCTCGACTGGCCAGTTCTCGCGCTTGGCCTCGGAGAACCGCCCGCCCTCGGCCATGGACTCGGCGGTGACGGCCACGCCGCGCACGGTCTGGCCGATCTCGGGCTGCACGTATGTCGCGAAGGGGTACAGGCCGATCAACGCGCCGATGAGCATCCCGACAAGCACGCCGAAGGTCGGTTTCGGGAAGCGGACCAGCAGCCAGCGCATGAGCATGGCCATGCCGCCAAGGCCCAGGGCCGCGCCGATGCCGAAGGGCACCAGCGTGCTCATCTCGGCCATCACGCCCGCGGTGTCACGCGAGAAGAAGGCGGTCTTGAAGCGGTCGACCGAGCCGAGCACCACGGCGTACTGGCCCAGCAGCATCAGGATGTACGAGCCGTCGAGTCCTGGCAGGATCATGACGGCTGCGGCGATCAGTCCGCCGAAGAAGAGCATCCCTCCGGAGGTGGCGTCGAGCCCGAGCAGGTCGGGGTAGTACTTGAGCACCGCGGCGGCGGCGGAGACCAGCAGCCCGCCGGCGATGCCGTACCAGAGTGATGCCCGTGAGCCCGGCGACTTGACGGCGAGCCTCCAGACCACGGGCACGATGCCCAGGCGCATCCCGATGAGCACGCAGTAGACCTGGAAGCGGAAAGTGACGACGAGCCACTTCATGGGCCCGGCCAGCAGGAGGATGGAGGTGGCGGCGCCGCAGCCGATCATCCCGACCAGCAGCCACGAGCGCCACGAGCGCCAGCGGAACGAGGTGAGGTTGGCCAGAGCAGAGAGGAAGGCGGTGTACACGCCCATCAGCAGCAGCATGGAGCCGCCGGAGACACCCGGCATCGTGTTGGCCGCGCCCATGAGCAGCCCGCCGATACCGCCGCGGACGGCCAGGGCCGGTGTGCGGGTCTGCGGGAGCGGGTCGCGCTCGTCTCGGTTGGGCGTGTGAGCCGACGGCTCGGAGGATGTCCCGGACGGGGCAGCGGTGGGAGTCATACGGGCTGATGATTGGCCCAGCGCTGACGGCGATCCCGTCGCAGACCGTTGAATCAGGGAAATCGATGCCGGGAGGGGGTTGTCCCGGCGGGGACTACGCTTGAAATCGGATGTCACGCACGGGCAGGACCAGCCAGGGAAGGTGCGGGGTTGGGCGCGGCCGTGCCCGAGGACACAGCGCGTGGCTGGCGGCACTGGTGTGGACGCTGTCGGCGGGGCTGCTGGGGTGGGGGAGCGGGTGCGTGACGGTCTACACACCGGCGGGCGTGCAGTCCCGGCAGTTGACGAGCCAGGAACAGCGCGATGCAAGTCCTCGGGCAGCGGATTGGCCTGAGCGTTCGCGCGTGTGGTCGGGGCTGTGGCGGACGACGTGGCGGGCGATGCCCCCGGCCCCGGCGGGGATCATCGAGCGTGTGGAGTGGCCGCTGGTGGCGCTGCGCCGGACGACTGCGGACCAGGCGCGGTTCGAGGCGGCACTGCGGCGGGACTCGGGCATGCTGGCATCGCGACGGATGAGCGGAGGCGGATCACCGCTGGTGAGCGTGACCAGCGAAGGCACGGGGTCGTACGTCTTTGTGCGCGGGCAGGAGGATGACGCGCGGGCGGCGGCGCAGTCTCCCGCGGGAGTGCCGGTGTTGGCGCTGCAGTTCACCTCCGGGCGCGAGGGTGCGGGGGGTGATGTGCGGATGGAGCGGACGTGGTTCGCGGTGTACGCGCCGCGCACGGGCGGCGGGGGGAATGGGGGCCGGGGGATGGTGGTGCTGGTGCCGGGGCTGTTCGGCACGCCGCGGTCGGTGGTGGACGGAATGGTGGGGGCCTTGACGCGCCGCGGGTGGACCGTGCTGCGGATGATGGCCCACCCGTCGCGGTTCACCGAGCGACGCGAGTTCACGGTCCAGAGCGGTGACGCTGCGGAAATCGAGCGGGCTGGGCGCGAACTGGCGGAGGAGTTGACCGACCGCGCAGCGGAGTGCGCCTACGCGGTGCACTCGGCGGTGCTGTACCTGCGTCAGCACATGCCGGACCTGATCCGCGGTCCCCGGGTGTACATGGGCTTCAGCGCCGGGGCGATGGTGGCGCCGACGGTCATCGCGCTGCGCCCCGAGGACTGGTCCGGGGCTGTGCTGGTGGGTGGCGGGGTGGATTACCTGCGAACCGCGCTGGAGAGCAGCTACACGGGTTGGGTCCGCGCGGTGAGCGTGCGGTTTGAGGGGTCGGCGGCGACCCCCGCGGCCCGGCGGGCCCTTGAGGAGGCCTACTCCCGGCACGCCCGACTGGACTCGGCGCGCCTGGCTCCGCTGCTCAAGGCCATGCCCGTGTTGCTGATCGACGCGGCGGGTGACACCGCGGTGCCCGCGCCGCTGGCGACTCGGCTGTGGGAACTGGCGGGTCGGCCCGAGCGGTGGACCTCTTCCGGCGGGCACGAGTGGCTGTTCATGTTCCTGCCGAGCCGGTTCGAACGGCTGCTGGAGTGGCTGGAGGAAAGTGTGCCGGCACCGAACGCTCCGGGCCCGGGCGTGCTGTCGGGGCCCGATGCCCCACGGGCGAGCCTTCGTGAATGGGGGAGGGCCGTTGCGTGCTGATGGCGGTCAGCCCGTATCACTTGACGTCGCGGGAACTGCCGGTCATGGCCGGCGCGCTGCTGGCGGAGCGTGTGGTGACGATGCTGCCGGTGCCGGGGTGGGTCGAGGCCCGATTGTCGCTGCGTTCGGTGGAGCGCCCGGCGCCTGTGGTGCCCGGCCGGGAAGACGTGCGGGCGGCGATGGTCGGCAGCCCCAGTTACTTGCGGCTGCTGGAGAGTTGGCGGTGGCTGGCGGCGATGTTCGAGGAAGGCGTGGTCTGCTCGCTGTACGAGGATGAGGACGTGGCCGATGAACTGCCTTCCACACTCGGAGCGCTGGAGCGCGACCCGCGGTGGAGCGGGTTGAAGCGCTTCGCGCACGATGACCTGCTGTCATCCGATCGGACATACCTGGAGGCCGTCTCGCGCGATGTGCTCAAGGGTGGCCCGGACCCCGGCGTGAGCCTGGCGGTGCACGCGGGGATCGACCGATTCGCGCTGCGGCACGGGCTGGTGGTGCTCCGGCTGGGGCTGCCCCCGACGGGACGATCCACGGGGGGGCGTGGCGTGGCCTCGGCGTACTCCGCCCCGGGCTCGACCGGCTCGGTGGCGCGACGGGCCGAGGAAATGCTGGGGCGGACGGTGTTTTCAATGGCCGTGCCGGTCTTTGCGGCCGCGGGGGGTGAGGTGCTGATGGTGGCGCGTGAGGCCCTGGGCGCCGAGTTGCAGGAACTCCGGGAGGCCATGCGTGCGGCGCTGGATGGGCGCGAGGGTGGCCGATCCGGCGAAGGAGTGCGACGTGCGGCGGCGGGGTTCGCGGTGTCGTTCGAGCGATTCGCGGCGGCGTTTGCGGGGCGCGATGATGAGCAGTCCCGGCGCATCAGCGTGACCACCGCGAAGGTTGTCTGCCGCAGGCTGCCGGTGGAGGCGGTGCTGGTGTCGTCGGCCGCGGCGCTGCGACAGGTCGAGGCCGGCGGGATGCGGAGGACGCCCGCGAGGGCGCAGGGTCGTGAGGGCGTCGGCGACAGATCGGGGTCGGGAGGCGAGTCCGGCCCGAGCGAGATCGTGTCGCTGGTCGTCAGCGAACTGGGTGTTGCGGGAGGGCACTAGCGCGATGATCGCGTCGTTGCGAGCGGGCGGAGTGGCGGAGCGGTGATGGCCGCTCAACCATGCGGCATGAGTACCCCGAATCCCCATCCCGACGCCGGACGTCCCGTCAACCGACTGGCTCGGGAGAGCAGCCCGTACCTGCTGCAGCACGCGCACAACCCGGTGGACTGGTGGCCCTGGTGCGACGGGGCGTTCGAAGAGGCCCTGCGGCGGGGTGTGCCGGTGTTCCTGTCGGTGGGGTACAGCACCTGCTACTGGTGCCACGTGATGGAGCGCGAGAGTTTCGAGGACACATCGACAGCTCGCGTGATGAACGAGCGGTACGTCTGCATCAAGGTGGACCGCGAGGAACGCCCGGACGTCGATGACGTGTACATGGCGGCGGTGCAGATGATGACCGGGCAGGGCGGCTGGCCGATGAGCGTGTTCCTCGAGCCGGAGCAACGCCGCCCGTTCTGGGGCGGGACCTACTTCCCGCCCAGGCCCGCGTACGGGCGCCCGAGTTTCACGCAAGTGCTCGAGCGGTTGAGCGAGGCGTGGACCCGCGACCGTGAGAAGGTCGTTGGGCAGTCGGAGGTGGTGGCGGTGGCGGTGCGAGAGCACCTGGGCGCGAAGCAGGGCGACGCGCGACGGCTCTCGGCCTCGCACGTGGAGTCGGCGGTGCGCACGCTGCTGACGATCCACGACCGCGCCGAGGGCGGGTTCGGGCGGGCCCCGAAGTTTCCTCAGCCGGTCTACCTGCGGCTGCTGCTGGAGTGCCGACGTGCCGCGGCCGACCCCGAGACGAGCGGGGCGATCGACGGCGCGGTCCTGCGGACGCTGGAGGCGATGAGTCTCGGCGGGATGCACGACCACGTCGGCGGCGGGTTTCACCGGTACAGCGTCGACGCCACGTGGACCGTGCCTCACTTCGAGAAAATGCTGTACGACAACGCCCAGCTCATGGAGGTCTACGCCGAGGCGTCGGCGGAGTACCAGGACCCGTGGCTGGCGCGCACGGCCCGCCGCGCGGCCGCGTATGTGCTGGGCGAGATGCGCCAGGCGTCAGGGCTGTTCTCGACCGCTCAGGACGCCGAGGTCGACGGGCGCGAGGGTCTGAACTACCTGTGGCGTCCCGAGGAAATCGATGCGGTGCTCCCGCCCGAGGAGGCGCGGTTTGCCCGGCGTGTCTTCGGCCTGGATCGCGGGCCGAACTTCCAGGACCCGCACCATCCCTCCGATCCTGCGCGGAATGTGCTGCGCCTCTCGGCACCCGTGCACGCATTGGCCGATGAGGAGGGCGTGAGCGAAGAGGCGTTCATCGCGCGGCTGGACCGCGTGTGCGCCACGCTCTACCAGCGCCGTTGCGAGCGGAAGCCGGCGGCCCTGGACGACAAGGTGCTGCTGGGGTGGAACGGGATGATGATCGCGTCGCTGGCGCGGGCCTCGACGCTGCTGGGTGAGCCGGAGTGGCTCAGCGCTGCGCAGCGCGCCGCCGACGTCCTGCTGCGGGCGATGCGCCCGGAGCCCGGCGCACCGCTCCACCGCGTGCTGCGTTCTCCGGACTGGGACGCTCACACCCCCGCGCCGACCCCGAAGATCCCGGCGGTGCTCGAGGATTATGCGGCGCTGGCTCTGGGGTTGCTGGCGATCCACCGGGCCCACGCCGAGACCGGAACATGCCCCACCGGCGAGCATGGTGAAAGACTCGCGACCGATCACTGGCTCCGTGCCGCGCTGGAGGTGATCGACGAGGCGCTGGCGGCGTTCGCCGATCCGTTGAGCGGCGTGCTCTTCGACACCCGTGCCGATGCGGGGGGCCTCTTTGTTCGCACACGTTCGACCTATGACGGGGCCGTGCCTTCCGGACAGTCGATGATGCTCGACGCCGTCATTACCGCGCACCGGTGGGCCGGCGAGCATCGCCTGCTGGAGCGTGCGTGGAGCATCATCGCGGGCCTCTCCACGGCGATCGACGACTCGCCGGTCTCCACGGCCAACAGCGTGCGGGGGCTCATGCGGCTGCTGGCGATCGACGAGGACGGTCTGGCGGCGTATCTGCGCCAGTCCGGCGCGCCGCGGGGTGGGGGCGACGCCCCGGCGCGGGAGGCGACAGGGAGCGCGGGCGTGGTGCGCGTGCTGGCCGCGGTCGAGGAACTGGTCGTGACGCGGGACGTGCCCGGGGTGCTGCCTGTGCGGCTGGAGATCGAGGAGGGATTCCACATCAACGATGCGCAGGCGGGCGAGAGCAGCGGAGGAGCGCTGCTGCCGTTGCGTGTGGACATGGTCGGTGCGACCGGGCTGAATGTCTACGCCGACTATCCCACCGGCTCGCCGTACCCCGGGGCGACCCACGGGGTGCTCACGGGGGCGGTCGAGTTCAGCGTGGTGGCCGAGTGGGACGCGGCGGCGGAGAAGGTGGAGGGTGAGCCGCGGCTGGTGGTCACGTTTCAGGCGTGCAGTGAGACGGCGTGCCTGGCCCCGGCCCGCGTGGAACTGGGGGTGCCGGTCCGGGTCGAGTGAAGCGCCGGGTCGGTCACGGCCGTGTCAGGCCGCGCTGGACTTGGGGGTTGTGGCCGGGTCGTCCGGTGTGGCGGCGGGCTTGGCGACCGGGACGCGGATGTTGGTGCCGCAGTTCTTGCAGCGCACTGTCTTACCGCGGGCCGCTGAGGGCACCGCCAGCACCCTGCGGCACGTCAGGTTCGGGCACATGATGCGCACCGTGTCGCTGGGCGTGTTTGGTCGGGGGTGGCCGGACGTCACGGGGTGATCATCGGAAGCGCGGGGTACAGGCTTGAGGCCGGGGTGTTGCGGTTGTGCAGGCCGTGGCTGGTCGGGGCGTTGATGCGCACTGCATGGCGTAGGGTTCTCGGAGCAGGCTCCTATAACTGCGTTTCCTGAGGAGTGCCCGAGTGTCGAACGAAGCCGCAGTGCAAAGGACGGGACCGGGCGATCGCCAAGGCCCTGAACAGGCTCAGGCGGGGTCACTCCCCGCGTCGCCAAGCGGGACCGCGACGGCGGTGGTCGGGCTGCAATGGGGCGACGAGGGCAAGGGCAAACTCGTGCACCTCCTGGCCGACCGGCACGACGTGGTTGTGCGGTACAACGGCGGGGCGAACGCCGGCCACTCGATCGTGGTTAACGGAGAGCGGTTCGCGCTGCACCTGATCCCGTCGGGAATCCTGCACGCGGGGAAGCCCGCGGTTGTGGGCAACGGGGTGGTGGTGGACCCGGAGTGGCTGCTGAAGGAGGTGGACGGCCTTCGCCAGCGCGGCGTGGACTGTTCGGGGCTTGTCATCTCCGCGAGGGCCCACGCCGTGATGCCCTGGCACAAGGCCGAGGACGAGGCGTATGAGAGCCTCCTGCGTGCCGGATCAGCGGAAGCGATCGGCACGACGCGCCGGGGCATCGGTCCGTGCTATGCCGACAAAGCACTGCGGACACTGGCGGTGCGCATCGGCGACCTTCTGCGCCCCGAGGCGCTGGCTCCGCGCCTGCAGACGATCTGCGCGGTCAAGACCGCGGTGCTGGCAGCGCTTCACGCGCAGGCCGGCGGAGCCGGGGCAGCGCCGGCGTTTGATGCAGCGCTGGTCGGCGACCAGGCGCGCCGGTGGGGGGAGCGCCTGCGTCCGTACGTGCGCGATACCTCGGCGCTCCTGTTGGAAGCGCTGGCTCAAGGACGCCGGGTGCTCTTCGAGGGGGCGAATGCGACGCTGCTCGACGTGGACCACGGCACGTACCCATTCGTGACCGCCAGCGGGACCGCCGCGACGGGCATCGCCGCGGGGGCCGGTGTGCCGCCATCGTGCCTGGACCGGGTGATCGGCGTGATGAAGGCGTATTCGACGCGGGTCGGCGGCGGGCCGATGCCGACCGAGTTGGTGGGCGATGATCGCCAGCGCGAACTGGGCGAGCGCATCCGACAGCGCGGGCGCGAGTTCGGCACGACCACCGGGCGCCCGCGCCGGGTGGGCTGGCTGGATCTGGCGGCGGTGCGGTACGCGGTGCGCCTCAACGGTGCGACGGACCTGAGCCTGATGTTGCTGGACGTGCTCTCCGGGATCGGTGACCTGCGGGTCGGCGTGGGGTACCGGGTGGCGGGTGGGGAGACTGCGGAGTTCCCATCCGAGGCCGCGGACCTGATCGAGGCGCGACCGATCTACAGGCCGCTGCGCGGGTGGACGGAGGACATCACCGGGTGCCGTCGGCTGGAGAGCCTGCCTGCGGAGGCGCGGGCGTACGTCGACCTGATCGAGGAGTTCTGCGGAGTTCCTGTGCGGTTCATCTCGGTCGGGCCGGACCGGGCGCAGACGATCGAGCGCTGAGCAGCGCACAGCGGCAGTGGCCGCTACGCTTGGGCGTTCATGAGTCCGAAGCCTCCCGCCAGTACGAAGTTGCCCGCGATCGTGACCGATCCGGGCGTGCCGCAGAACGGCGAGCCCTCGTGTCCCGAGAGCGCCGATCCGGGCGGTTTACCCCTGAGTTATGCGGATGATCCGACGGCCCAGGCGGCGGTGGACCGGATGCGCCGGCGCAACCCGCACGCCGACCCGCTATCACGCCTGCCGGACGTTCACCCGGAGCGGATCCCCCGGCACATCGCGGTGATCATGGACGGGAACGGGCGCTGGGCCCGGCAGCGCGGCTTCCCGAGGCTGTTCGGTCACCGCAACGGCGCCGCGGCCGTGCGGGATGTGATCGAGGAGTGCGGGCGGCTAGGGGTGGAGGTCGTCACGCTGTATTCGTTCTCGATGGAGAACTGGAAGCGTCCGCGTGAGGAAGTGGACGCGCTGATGTTCCTTTACATCACTTACCTGGAGGGTGAGCGCGAGGCGATGATGCGCGAGGGCGTGCGCTTTGTGCAAATCGGTCGCCGCGAGGGCCTGCCGCCGGAGGTTGTGCGGTTGGTCGAAGACGTGGAGCGCCAGACGGCCGAGAACACCGTGGCGACCCTGGCCCTGGCGGTGAACTACGGCTCGCGTGCGGAGATCGCCGACGCCGCCCGTTCGCTGGCCCGTCGCGCGGCGCGTAGGGAGATCGACCCCGAGTCGATCGACGAGCAGGCCGTGACCGACGCGCTCTCAACGCGGGGCCTTCCCGACCCGGACCTGCTCATCCGCACCGCGGGGGAGCAGCGCCTGAGCAACTACCTGCTCTGGCAATTGTCGTACGCGGAGCTGCACTTCACGCCGACGCTGTGGCCCGACTTCGGCATCGGCGACCTGCACGCGGCCATCCGTGATTACGCCGCACGAACCCGCCGCTTCGGCGCGGTGGTCGACGAGGATCTGCTCAGCCCTGAGTGAGAACGCACGGGCATGGCGATGCTGTCTCGTGCGCAGCGAAGAACTTTCACCACGATCGAAACCACATGGTTCGCCGACTGATCTTCGGGCCCATCCTGATTCTGATCATGATCGGCCTGATGTGGCTGGACGATCGTCTCACGGGCGCGGAACTGCCCGGGTGGCTGGCGTGGCTGGGCTTCGGCACGGGGCGCCTCCCGGCCGGGAGCATCGTGCTGCTCATCGGGATGATTGCCTGCGGGCGTGGCGGCTGGGAGCTGGCGCGGATGTTCCGGGCCGCCGGCGTTCACGCCAGCAAGAAGAGCATGGCCTTCTCCGCGTCGGCCGGTGTGCTGGCCGGAGGTCTGTGCATCGGCAGCGAGGCCGACAGGCTCTGGGCGTCGCTGCAGCAGTCATCGGGGCTCACGGCTCTGTCTCCCGGCACGGCGCTGGCCACGGCCGCGGGCCTGGTGGTCTTCCTGTCGATGGTGGCGTATCTGCGTCACGAGGAGCACGCGGAGATTGCCAGCCCGCGCTCAGTTCCGTCCGATGCACGCCCGGGGTCGGGGCGTCTGATCGGCGCCAGCGGTTCCGTGGCCGCCGCGGTGTTCGCGTTCGTGTACTGCGGCGTGATCCTGGGCTTTCTGGCCGCTCTGGTGCGCGGGTACTCCGTGTGGGTCATGCTCGCGGTGGTCTTCGTGGTGAAAGCCTGCGACAGCGGGGCGTACTTCACCGGAACACTCACGCCCAGGGAACGCCGGCGACCGCTCATCCCCTGGATCAGCCCCGGCAAGACCTGGCAAGGCCTGATCGGGGGCTTGGTGACGGCGGGGCTGTTCGGGCTTGGTCTGGCGTGGCTGTCGCAGGTGGTGAGCGATGCGGGCGTACGGCTGCCTCTGGTGCACGGGGTGGTGCTGGGCGTGCTGCTGGGGCTGGTCGGGCAGTTGGGTGATCTCTCGGCCAGTGTGCTGAAGCGCGATGCACAACTCAAGGATGCGGGGCGGATCCTGCCGGGGTTCGGCGGTGTGATCGATATGCTCGACTCCCTGCTGATCGCGGCCCCGGCTGCCTACTGGTATCTGGCGGTCATCGGGGCGGGATGAGGCCTTCACGTGCGTTCCGGATGGAACTCGCGATGACGGGCGCTCCGGTGGGCTAAGATGTCCGACCTGAGGCTGTCGGGAGCGTGAGCCCCGCGGCCTGCCGGGTTGCCGGGAGTTTCGTCGCAATGACCGAGACCGCCAAGCTGCTCCGCCTGTTCCGCGTTGACCAGCAACTCCGAGGGCTTCGAACTCGGCTCGATACGGCCGAGAAGTACCTCGCCGAGCAGGAACGCCAGCACAAGGACCTTCAGCAGCGGCAGGTGCAGACGGCCTCGGACCTCAAGAAACTCAAGACGGCGATTTCCTCCGACGAAGGAGAAGTGGCGGGGGTCGATGAGCGGATCGCCAAGATCCGCGAGCAGATGAACGCCGCCAAGACGAACAAGGAGTACTCGGCGTTTCTGGCCGAGCTGAGCCACCTCAAGGCCCGCAAGGACGAGATCGAGCGCCACGAACTGGAGGAGATGTCCAAGGTCGAGGCGATGGAGAAACAGCTGGCCGAACTCACCCAGCACCTGGCGCAGCGGCAGACGATTGTGGCGCAGGCCAAGGCCGAGCGCGACGCGCGCGAGGCCGAGATCCGGGACCGGCTCAAGGAACTCAGCGCCCAGCGCGACACGCTCCGGGCCGAGATCACCGCATCGACCGCCAAGGCGTTCGAGGACATGGTGCGGATGCACGGCGACCTGGCGATGGCCGCGGTCGAGGTGCTCGACCGGCGCAACCACGAGTGGACCTGCGGCGCCTGCCAGATGACGCTGCCGGTCGAGACGATCAACCACATCTCCGCTGGGCGCCTGACGCGTTGCGTGTCGTGCCGCTGCTTCCTCTACACCGAGGAGGAGGACATCGTCTCCAAGAAAGAGCCCAAGCCTTCCAAGACCCCCAAGCCCCGCGTGAGCAAGGCCAAGGGGAAGGACAAGACCCCCGCGGTCGCGCCGGGCGAGGCCGAGGTCTGATCGGGTGATTTTCCGATCCGGCGCGGAGTGCCGCGTGTGCCCGGTCGGGAGCAGGGTGGGCGCGGGGGGTGATCGGGATCAAAACAGTCCGTCGGCCTCGCGCTCGGCGCGGGGCTCGCTCTCCACCGGCGGCGGCAGGCCGAGGTGCTCGGTGGCGGCGCGGGTGATCATGCGCCCTCGGCGCGTGCGGGTCAGGAAGCCCAGTTGGAGCAGGTAGGGCTCAACGACATCCTCGAGCGTGCCGGCGTCCTCGTTCATGGTCGCGGCGATCGCCTCCAGCCCTACGGGGCCGCCCTGGTAGACGCGCCGGATGCCGGTGAGATACGCGCGGTCGAGGGCGTCCAGGCCCAGGGGGTCGATGCCCTCCAGGTCCAGCGCGGCACGCGCGACGCGCTCGTCCAGGCGTCCCTCCCCCCGCACCATCGAGTAGTCGCGGACGCGACGAAGCAAGCGGTTGGCGATGCGAGGCGTGCCGCGGCTGCGGTCGGCGATCAGGCCCAGCGCCGATTCGAGCCCATGGTCGGCGGTCGGCCCGCCGGGCCGCGGGGTCATGCCCAGCAGGCGCCCGGAACGCCGGAGGATGTGCAGCAGGTCCTCGCGTGAGTAGAAGGTCAGGTGGTGGGTCAGGCCGAAGCGCGAGCGCATCGGCGCGGAGACCAGCCCGGCGCGGGTGGTGGCACCGATGAGCGTGAACGGCGCGATCGGCACCTGCACCGTGCGCGCGTGCAGGCCCGAGTCGAGGTTCACATCGATCCGGAAGTCCTCCATCGCGGGGTAGACGAACTCTTCGACCGCGACGGGCGTGCGGTGAATCTCGTCGATGAAGAGGATGTCGCCCGGCTGGAGTTGCTTGAGGGCAGCGACCAGGTCCAGTGGGCGGGTCAGGGCCGGGCCACTGGTCAGGTGGACGCGCGTGCCCATCTCCGCCCCGATCACGTGCGCCAGGGTGGTCTTGCCCAGTCCGGGAGGGCCGTGGAGCAGCACGTGCTCCAGGGGATCCTCGCGGAGTTTGGCGGCTTCGACCGCGATGCGCAGGCGGCTGATGAGGTCCGCCTGCCCGATGTACTCGTCCATCCGCGTGGGGCGGAGCGACCAGTTGGCGCGCTCCTCTTCCGCGTTCAGGGCCAGCGTGGAAACCACTCGATCGATCGCCATGGGCGTTCAGCCTATCCGCGTAATCGCGTTGAGGGCGAGTGCCCTGTGGAGGTTGTGCCGTTCACCGTGATCAGCGGGTGATGCTGCCGGTGGGGAGGTCCTTCCCTTTCCAGATGGCCATGAGCCGGTCGAAGGTCACGGGCTCCCAGACCGTGCCGTCGGGCAGATCGGTGCGGATGGGTGTGCCGTCGGCGCCGAAGAGGGTCCGCTGCGGCTCGCCTTCCTCGCCGAAGCGCGTGCGGATGAGCCAGCCGGTGGGGGCGTCGGGGTCGCGGCGCATGAGGTCACGCCGGAGTGAAACACTCTCGCCCTGCGAGCGATAGGCGAAGAAGGCGTACTCGCGTTCAGCGCCGGCGTTCAGCAGCAGGCGGGGGAGCAGGTGCGTCTCGACCTGGTTGAGGTAGACGTCGCCGTCCAGGAACGGACGGATGACCCGCGGCAGGCCCCCGGGCTCGGTGATGGAGACGCTGATGCCGCGGGCGTCGCGGGCGCCAGTTTCGGCGTAGATCGAGGGACGCCGCTGGCGTGGGTCCTGGATGGCGGTGGACACGGTCCAGGCTTCCGACGATCGGTCGAGGGTCATGAACGCCAGGGCACGTGAGTCGACCACCACGCGGTGACCGGCGTCGGTGATGAGCACCCTCGCCAGCACCTCGGAGAGGTACCCCTCGGGGTTGTCGGGCGTGGGCGGAAGTTCACGCCCAGACGGGCCGTTGAGTTCGGCCTTGCGGCCCTTCCAGATGCGCACCGCGCGGTAGCCCAGTTCGGCGTCGTCGGAGGGGTCCCCGGTCCCGGCGGGGCGAAACAGGCGGAACCAGGTGCGCTCCGCGGGCAGCGCCCGGTCGAGGGCCTCGGGTGTCAGGGTCAGCAGGAGTTCGCGCCCCGCGGCCAGGGCTCGCCCTCGCGCCGAGGCGGTCGTGGTGGGATCCTCGAACGTTGAGGATGCGATCGAGAGTTCGTAGGCCCTTCGCGCAGCGGAAAACTTCTCCTGCTCGCAGATGAGTTGGAAAATCACGAACGCCGTCGGCAGCGGCTGCAGAACCGTGTACCCCTCGACCACCGCGCGCCGGTCGGGTGTGGTCAGGGCGACGTACAGCCGTGCACCCGGACGCTCCAGATTTCCCACGCGGATCTCCGTGGGGGGCATGATCTCGCGGGCCATGACCGCCACGGTCTGGGCACGGCTCTCGCGGGTCCGGGGGTCCACCTCGACCCGGTCGATCGTCCCGGTGCGAGCGTCCAGATCGCTCCGGATCCGCTCGACCACGTCCTGCAGGGTTCGGATGCCATCACCGATCCGAAGCACCTGCACGGCCAAGGAGTACTCGCCGGACCGCGGAGCAGCCTGGATGTAAAGAGAAGCACCCGCCTCTGCCCTTTGAGCAACGCAGTCCGCCGGGAGCCGGAAGGAGAGCCCCACCGCCTCAAGCGAGACCGGCTCATCGGCCAGATACACCACGGTGGGGCGGTCAAGGGGTAAATCCGAGACGTCAGTTCGGATTGTGGACGGGTCGGATGAAGTTCGGGTTGCGGCAAGCCCCCGGTGCTCCAACCCGCTGATCGCTGCACAGGTTACCACGATCGCGCAGGCCGTGATGAACCGGAAGAGGTCGATCGAGCTCCGGCTTTGAACACATGCGCGGGCGTGGACTCGTGGCACGGTTCGGTGCATGTCGGGAGGGTAGCCCTGGATGGACGGCTGGCGGCAGCGAACCGAGGAGTGGGGGACGATCGGAGCGTGAGGTGCTGGTGAGTTGACTTGGGTTCGGTGGCGTCTACGCTTCCCACCCTGCGCCGAGCCTTCGATGGGAGGTTCAGCGCGCCGCACGCGATCTCGTGTGTGGAGCCGGGCGCGTTCAACGGAGTTGAACGCGGCGCTGCGGTCCCCGAAGGGCCCGTGGGCGCAACCATCGGCCGTGCATGGACCAGGGCAGGTCCGGGCTGGTAGATCGCGGCACCGCGCAGGGCGGTCCGCGAGCGAGGTTGGATCGTCACGAGGCCCGCGACGAACGGGCGAGCGACAAAGGGTGCGTATGACCGGCGGCAAGATTCGCATTCGGATGGAGGCGTACGACCACATGGCGCTGGACGTGTCGGCGAAGGAAATCGTCGACAACGCCAAGCGGACCAACGCCAAGGTGGCCGGGCCGATCCCGCTGCCGACGCGCATCGAGCGCTACACCGTGCTGCGTTCCCCGTTCATTGACAAGAAGTCGCGCGAGCAGTTCGAGATCCGCACGCATAAGCGGATCATCGACATCGCCGAGCCCAACGCCCGCACCGTCGAGGCGCTGAACCGGCTCGTGGTCCCGGCGGGTGTGTTCATCAAGATCAAGGCCTGAGGTTGATTGCAGGACCCGTCACGTGTGACGGGTCCTTGTCGTTGAACGGGAGAACGCTTCGGGACAACGCTCCCACCACCGCCGAGCCATGTTGCTCTCCCCGCAACCCCTGGCCGGCCCGAAGCACGTCCGACTGTCTGGAAGGTACACCATGGCATTCAAGATGTTGGGGACCAAGCTCGGCATGACCCGCGTGTACAACGCGGAGGCGGTCTCGCTGCCCGTCACGGTCATTCAGCTCGGGCCGTGCACGGTGACGCAGATCCGCACCGTGGAGAAGGACGGCTATTCGGGCGTGCAGTTGGCCTACGCCGACCGCAAGGCCCGCACCACGCCCATCCCGCTGATCGCCCACGACGCCAAGGCCGGTGCCTCGCCCAAGCGGTACCACCGCGAGTTCCGCTGCACGCCCGAGGAGGCCGCCAAGTTCAGCGTCGGGCAGGTTCTGACGGTCAAGGAGTTCGAGCCCGTCATGTTCGTGGACGTCTCCGGGACCTCCAAGGGCAAGGGCTTCCAGGGCACCATGAAGCGCCACAACTTCAAGGGCATGTTCGCGTCGCACGGCACCGAGCGCAAGCACCGCTCCCCCGGCTCGATCGGCTCGCTCTGCTCCAACCGCGGCTTCGGCGGCGGCCTGAAGAAGGGCAAGAAGATGGCCGGCCACATGGGGGCCGAGCGCGTCACGGTCCGCTCGCTGGACGTGGTCCGCATCGATCCCGAGAACAACCTGCTTCTGGTCAAGGGCCCGGTCCCGGGTCCGAACCGCGGCATGGTCGAGGTCCGCACGTCCACGCGGTTGTACCGCAGCAAGGCCAAGAAAGTCGCCGGCGCGGCCAAGTGAGCCCGCGGCACGAAAGGTTCGAACACCCCGGCGACGGTGCCGGGTCCCACGGTTCTGCAGGAGGTTGAGCACGACAATCGGGCCGGTCGCGTGAGCCACGACGCGGTCGGCCAGTCCGGAAGGGTCGGAGGAACGCCTTCGAGGGCGAGCCACGACGACAACCGCCGGACACCACAAAGCACCGCCGCGGCGCGGCTCAGCGCCACGGCACGACCGCCGAGTCGATTCCCCCCCGGGCCAGAACGTGAACGGCCCCGGGCGGATAGGCGAAGCACCCCTCACCCCGACGGCGCAGCGTGCGCCGCCCCGACCGGTGAGGGCCGCAGGATGGACGGGCGCAAGCATGCCCGTCCGATCAGAGGCGTCCGACGAGAGCAGACTTATGCAAGTCCCCGTCTACAACATGCAGGGCTCACAGGTCAGCACCCTGACCATCAACGAGAGCGAACTGGGCGGGCAGATCAACCCGCGGCTGATCAAGCAGGCGTACGTCCGCTACCACGCGAACCTGCGCCAGGGATCGGCCCGCACGCGCAACCGTCGCGAAGTCGAGGGTTCGACCAGGAAGATGTACAAGCAGAAGGGCACCGGCAACGCCCGTCACGGTGACCGCAAGGTCAACACGATGAAGGGCGGCGGGCACGGGCACTCCAAGAAGCGGACCCGCGAGGATTACCGCCTGGATATGCCCAAGAAGATGCGCCGCAAGGCCAACCGCAACGCCCTGCTGGCCAAGCTCGTCGACAACGAGGTGAAGATCGTCGACGGTCTCGCCATGAACCAGCCCAGGACCGCCGATTTGGTGCGCCTGCTGGGGGCGCTCAAGGTCGAGGCCGCGACCACGCTGCTGGCGCTGGACCCGACCAACAAGAACCTGCGTCTGGCGGCCCGGAACGTCGACAACGTCAGCCTGTGCAAGGCCGATGCGATCAACTGCTTCGACCTGCTCAATCACCGCTACCTGCTGATCGGGCGTGCGGACCTGGAGGCGTGGCTCAAGGGCCCCTCCAGCCAGACCGGCAAGGACGCCAAGATCTCACCCCTCGGCGCCAAGGCTGAGAGCAAGGAGAGCCGCTGATGCACCCCACCCACGTCCTCAAGAAGCCGCTGCTCACCGAGAAGAGCACCTTCGCCAGCAACGAGCTGGGCCGGTACTGCTTCATCGTCGATATGCGAGCGACCAAGGCCGACGTGAAGTCCGCCGTCGAGTCGCTGTACAAGGTGAACGTCGAGAAGGTCAACACCCAGATCCGCAAGGCCCGCGACCGGCGGATGAAGTTCGGGATGGTCACCGGCAAGCTCACCAAGCTCGCCACCGTCCGCCTGAAGGAAGGTCAGTCGATCGAGCTGGTGTAACCCGCCATCCTTCCAGATCCCACGCCCCGCACCGAGAGCCGACCATGCCCATCCGCATCTACAACAAGACCAGCGCCGGACGACGCTTCTCCAGCGTCAACATCCACGCTGAGGTGACCAAAAAGTCCCCGGAGCGCAGCCTGCTCCGCCCGCTCCCCAAGAGCGGCGGTCGCAACCACTCCGGCAAGATCACCTCGCGCGGCCGCGGCGGCGGCGCCAAGCGCCGCTACCGGCTGATCGACTTCAAGCGCGCCGACCGCGACGGCGTGCAGGGCACCGTCGTCGGCATCGAGTACGACCCCAACCGCACCGCGCACATCGCTCTGATCAAGTACACCGACGGCGTGAAACGCTACATCATCGCCCCGCTCGGCCTGACCGCCGGCCAGCCGGTGATGTCCGGGCGTGGAGGGATCGACCCGGCCGTCGGCAACAACATGCCCCTGCGGTTCATCCCCACCGGCCTGCCCGTGCACTGCATCGAACTGGTGCCGGGGCGCGGCGGTCAGATGTGCCGCTCGGCGGGTATGTACGCCATGCTCTCGAACAAGGAGGGCGACTACGCGACGCTGGTGCTCCCTTCCGGCGAAATCCGGATGGTGCACATCGACTGCCGCGCCACGATCGGCGAGGTCGGCAACCCCGACCAACAGAACGTCCGCTGGGGCAAGGCCGGGCGCATGCGCCACCTGGGGCGTCGCCCGATCACCCGCGGCGTGGCCAAGAGCCACAACGCCCACCCGCTGGGCGGCGGCTCGGGGCGCAGCAAGGGCAACCGTCCGCCGTGTTCGCCCAGCGGCGTTCTGGCCAAGGGCGGTCGCACGCGTGACAAGCGCAAGCACTCCACGAAACTGATCATCCGGCGCCGCATGACGCAGCGGTACGGGCAGGTGAGCAAGTAAGGAACCACGACCATGAGCCGCAGCCTGAAGAAGGGTCCGTACGTCGATGAGCGTCTCTACCGCCGGGTCGAGAAGCTCAATCAGATGAACAAGAAGGAAGCGATGAAGACCTGGCGCCGCGCCTGCACCATCGTGCCCGAGTTCGTCGGGCACACCTTCAAGGTGCACAACGGACGGATGTTCATCGACGTGTTCGTGACCGAGGACATGGTCGGCCACAAGCTCGGCGAGTTCTCGCCGACGCGCGTGTTCAAGGGCCATACGAACAAGAAGGAAGGCATCTCCGACGGCGAGCGCGCGGGCGCCGCCCCGGCCAAGAAGTGACCCGTGAACAGGGGCCGACGTGGCGGCCATCGTTGGGATGAGCGTGGGGGGGCGGCTGTTCCGTCCGTCGTTCGAGTGTGAAAGGAGCGCTCCGGTGCGCATCGAAGGCAAGAAACTCAGCAAGGTCGCGGCGGAGAAGAACCTCACCGTCGAGCAGCTCGCCGCGGCCATCGTCCGGACCGGCCTCACGCAGGACCGCGCCCAGTCGGCGATACGAAACTGGATGGCCGGGCGCGATCACCCCCGCTGCAAGGCCGAGGACATCACCCGCCTGGCGGCCGCTCTGGGTGTTGAGGCGGCGCGGATCGCCAAGTTCCAGTGTGTGTTCCGCTATCACCGCGGCTCGCCCCGCAAGGCGGCGCTCCTGGCCGGGCTCATCCGCGGCAAGGACTTCGACACCGCCCGGAACCTGCTCACGTTCAACACGAAGCGCGCCGCCGTCGACGTGAACAAGGCCCTCATGGGCGCCTACGCCGACGCCGAGCAGGCCAACGCCGACCTGGGTTCGCTGGTTGTGACCGAGAGCCGCGTCGACGAGGGCCCGATGATGAAGAGGTTCCAGCCCAAGGACCGCGGGCGAGCGCACCGCATCCTCAAGCGCATGAGCCACATCACCGTCTCCGTTGAGGAGAAGTCCGGGAAAGCACGCTAACCACGCACCGCACCGAGAGGCCGGGGGGTCAGAAGGGTCAAGAGCAGCCATGGGTCAGAAGACGCATCCATACGGGTTCCGGGTCGGCATCACCGAGCCTCACAAGAGCCGCTGGTACGCGCCTAAGGCGCTGTTCGGCGAACTGCTGGTGGAGGACTACAGGATCCGCCGGTTCATCGACTCGCGACTGAACCGCAAGCCGCCGTTCGCGGCCGTGTCGGACGTGCACATCGAGCGCACGCGCGAGGAACTCAAGGTCATCATCAAGTCGGCCCGTCCTGGCCTGGTCATCGGCCCCAAGGGCGCCGAGGTCGACCGGCTGACCGAGGAACTGCAGTACATCACCGGGCGCAAGGTGTCGATCTCGATCATCGAGGTCAAGAACCCCGACCTGGATTCGCAGCTGGTGGCCGAGGGTGTCTGCGAGCAGCTCCGCAAGCGCGTGGCGTTCCGTCGCGCGATGAAGATGAAGGCCGAGGCGGTGATGAACGCCGGGGCCAAGGGCATCTGGATCATCCTGGCCGGGCGTCTGGGCGGGGCCGAGATGAGCCGCACCGTGGACGTCCGCCTGGGCTCGCTGCCGCTCTCAACGCTCCAGGCCAACATCGACTACGGGTTCGCCGAGGCGTTCATGAGTTACGGCGCCATCGGCTGCAAGGTCTATATCTACAAGGGTCTGTACGAGAAGGAGTCCGCGCCCGCAGGCGACGCCGGCGAGCCCCTGGCCGCCGGGACGCGCGTCAAGTCGCGCGGTCGCCGTTGACCGGAGCCGCGTTCGCCTTCACCCGCCCCGTTCACCCCCGCAGTTCACGGATTGTCTGAGAGTCGCAAGGAGTACCGAGCATGCCGTTGATGCCCAAGCGAGTGAAGCACCGGAAGGAGTTCCGCCGGGTCCGCGATCGGAAGGCGACCAAGGGCAACTACGTGGCCTACGGCGACTACGGCCTGCAGGCTCTGGACGGGTGCTGGCTTCCCGGGCGTGTGATCGAGGCCGGGCGCATCGCGGCGCAGCACTTCCTGAAGCGCGAAGGGAAGCTGTTCATCCGCGTCTTCCCCGACAAGCCGATCTCCAAGAAGCCGCTGGAGACCCGGATGGGTACCGGCAAGGCCGACGTGGAGTACTGGGCCGCGCGCGTCAAGCCGGGCACGATGCTCTTCGAGATCGCCGGCGTGTCGCAGGCGGTGGCGAAGCAGGCGTTCGTCCGTGTGGCCATGAAGATGCCGGTGCGGTGCCGGCTGGTGGGTCGCCGCGTGGCGGTGTGACGCCTACCCGCCAGAGACCTTCGGCCGGAACCCAGACCGTCACCAGAGCAGCGTCCAGAGCACCGAGCAAGTGAGGAAGCCGATCATGACCGGGGCAGAAGTCCGCAAGTTGACCGACGAGGAGATCAAGGTGGAGCTGGCGAACCTCCAGCGCAAGCTCTACGACCTCCGCGTCCAGACCACCACCGAGAAGGTGGAGGACACGTCGCAGTTCCGCAAGGTCCGCAAGGACATCGCCCGGCTCCAGACCGAGCGCACCAACCGCTTCCGCGCCAAGTCCGGCTCCGCGGTGCCCGCCGGTGCGCCCTCAGAGCCCCGCCCAAGGGCCAAGTCCCGGGGCGCGAGCAAGACCAAGGCCGGCCCCCGCACCGGGGCCAAGGCCAAGTCCGGCGCCAAGGCCAGCACGAAATCCAGCGCCAAGCCCAGCGCCCAGGCCAGTGCCTGATCGTTCGAACGAAACACCACGCCGCCCTCCGCCCCACGCGCAATCACCCGACTCCTCCGCCCCTGTCCCGCAGACCACGATCGAGACCACGCATGGCGACCAAGACCTCCACTCCCGCGCCGAAGAAGATCGAAGTGACCCGCGTCGGGCTTGTCGAGAGCGACAAGCGCACCAAGACCCGCAAGGTCGTTGTGCCCAACCTCACCACGCACCCCAAGTACGGCAAGATCATCCGCAAGCGCACGATCCTGCAGGTGCACGACGAGCGCAACGAGTCGGTCACCGGCGACCTGGTGGAGGTCCGCCCGTGCCGCCCCCGCAGCCGAACCAAGCGCTGGGAACTGGTGCGCATCGTGCAGAAGGGCGCGGCCATGAAGTTCCAGGCGGTCGAGACCCCCAAGGCCGATGCCCCCAAGCCCGAAGCCGCCCGTCCGTAACCCCGCGACGGCACACGAACACGCCCGACCAGATCCGAACACGCACCCAGACTGAGACCGGCCCATGCTGCAACAAGAAACACGATGCGAAGTCGCGGACAACTCCGGCGCCAAGGTGGCGTACGTGATCCGCGTGTACGGCGGCTCAACCGCCAGCGGGAAGTTCACGCGCCGGATCGCCGGCGTGGGCGACCGGGTCTTCGTCTCCATCAAGAAGGCGCTCCCGGGTGCCGACGTCAAGGCCGGGGACATGTCCAAGGCCGTCGTCGTCCGCACCACCAAGGCCACACGCCGAGCCGACGGTTCGTACGTCAAGTTCGACTCCAACGCGGTGGTCCTGATCCAGGACGACGGGAACCCCAAGGGCACGCGCATCTTCGGCCCTGTCGCCCGCGAGCTCCGCGACAAGAACTACATGAAGATCGTCTCGCTGGCGCCCGAGGTCATCTGACCACCCGGAACTGCCCCGTCCCTCCACCGACACGCACCCGACCTGAGAGAAGGAATCTGCAATGGCCCGACACGTGAGAAAGGGAGACACCGTGATGGTGACCAGCGGCGAGAACAAGGGCGCCGTCGGCACGATCATGCGTGTTGATGCCAAGAAGAGCCGCGTCTACGTCAAGGGCGTCAACCTCGTCACCAAGCACCTCCGCCCAACCCGCATCGCCCCGCAGGGTGGCATCGTCACCCGCGAGGCCCCCATCCACATCTCCAGCGTCTCCCCCGTCGTCGACGGCAAGCCCACCCGTGTCCGCTTCCAGGTCAACCCCGACGGTTCCAAGCTCCGCGTTGCGGTCCGCGGCGGCAAGCCGATCGGCGACCCCGTTCGCAAGGCCGTTGCGAACTAATCCACCCCGCTGTTTGATCTCCACACACCTCTCAGTTTCCCCGCACCAGACGCCACACCGGCCCAACCCCCGAACCACGAGCAGAGCCATGGCCAGCGAGAAGAACAAGCCCGAACAGTCCGGCAAGCCCAGCGGCGAGGCCCGCAAGCACGCGCCCTCGAAGCCCAAGGGCGGCGGCGGGGTGGCCGTCGACGACGGCACGGCCTCCAGCGAACCCCGCGTCGAGCCCCGCCTCCAGACACGCTTCAAGACCCACGTGTCCAGTGTTCTGGCGGAGAAGCACGGCCTGAAGAACCCGATGCAGCAGCCTCGCCTGCTCAAGATCGTCGTCAACGTCAACATGGGCCGTCACCTGGAAGGCACCAAGATCCCGCCCCACGTCCGCGGCACCGTGCTCGAGACGATCATGAAGATCACCGGGCAGAAGCCCGTGGTCACCCTGGCCAAGAAGAGCGTGTCGAACTTCAAGGTCCGCGAGGGCCTCGAGACCGCCGCCATGGTCACGCTCCGCCGCGACCGCATGTGGCACTTCCTCGACCGGCTCATCAACCTCGCCTGCCCGCGTATCAAGGACTTCCGCGGCCTCAACCCCGCTGGCTTCGACCGGCAGGGCAACTACGCCATGGGCCTCACCGAACAGGGAGTCTTCCCCGAGATCAACATGGCCGACGTGCAGTTCACGCACGGCATGAACATCAACTTCTGCTTCTCCAACTCGAATCCTGCCCTCTCCCACGCGGTGCTCTCCGAGCTTGGGTTCCCCTTCCGCAAGCCCGAGGACGCCAAGGCCGGGCGCGGAGCCCGCAAGTAACCGTCGTTCATCGTCACCCGTTTCCCCTCACCGTTCCGATCCACCGCCGAGCCGACCGCACGAACGAGAAGACCTATGGCGACCAAGGCACAGATGGCCAAGAGCAACCGGAAGCCCAAGTTCAGCACGCGCTCCGTGCGACGCTGCCAGCTCACCGGGCGCTCCAAGGGCGTGTACCGGAAGTTCCGCATCTCGCGCATCATGCTCCGCAAGCTCGCCCTGGAGGGCAAGATCCCGGGGATGCGCAAGGCCTCATGGTGATCCGCTCCACCCGCTGATCACCCTCCACACGACCCTCAACGCCGCCCAGACCAACGGCCGACACCGACCACGAGAAGCGATCATGGCTTTCAACGACCCCATCTCCGACATGCTCACCCGCATCCGCAACGCCCTCCGCGTTCGCGCCAAGACCGTCGAGTGCATCAACTCGCGCGTCTGCCGCGGGATCGCCGACGTCCTCCGCGACGAGGGCTACATCGAGGGCTACACCGTCGTCGAGGACGGCAAGTCCGGCAAGATCAAGATCCAGCTCCGCTACGGGCCGCGCGGCGAGACCATCCTCAACACGCTCAAGCGCCAGTCCAAGCCTGGCCAGCGCGTCTACCGCGGTGTCGGTGACATCCCCCGCCCGCTGCAGGGCCTGGGCATCGCCATCGTTTCCACGTCCAAGGGCGTGATGTCCGACCGCAAGGCCCGCACGCAGCGCGTCGGCGGTGAACTGCTCTGCCTCGTCGATTGATCCCCGCCCGCTTCAAACGCCCGCGAGCCCGTCCTGTCTGTACACGAACGACCCGCTGAGAGTTACCCATGTCACGCATCGGCCGCAAGAGCATCCCCGTCCCGGCGAACGTCAAGGTCGCGATCAAGGACCGTGAAGTGTCGGTCACCGGTCCGCTCGGCACGCTTACCTTCAGGCACCGCCCGGAGATCAGCGTCGCCTTCGACGAGAAGGCCCGACAGATTACCTGCTCGGCCGACGAGGCCCTGATCGCCGAGAAGCCCGAGGTCCCCGCGCTCTGGGGCTCGACGCGCGCCGTGATCGCCTCGAACATCGAGGGCGTCACCAAGGGCTTCACCAAGGAGATGGAGGTGGTCGGCGTGGGATGGACCGCCGCCCTCCAGGGTGACAAGCTCAAACTCACCCTCGGCTTCGCCAACCCCATCCTGATGCCCATCCCCAAGGGGATCAAGGTCACCGTCGACAAGGCTCTGGTGAAGGTCGAGGGCGCCGACAAGCAGCTTGTCGGGCAGTTCGCCTCCGAGATGCGATCCAAGCGCAAGCCCGAGCCCTACAACGGCAAGGGCGTCAAGTACCGCAACGAAGTCATCAAGCGCAAGACCGGCAAGGCCTTCGGCACCGCCTGACCGCCCCACGCTCTCCAGTCCCCATCCGACGCACGATCCGTTCCCGCCACGAAGAGAAGATCCCATGGACAAGACCAAGCACAAGGCCAAGCGTCGCGCCCGGCGGCATATCCGCATCCGGCGCCGCGTCGAGGGCACGCCCTCCCGCCCCAGGGTCAGCGTCTACAAGTCGCTGAACCACATTTACGCGCAGGTGATCGACGACCTGGCCGGTTCGACCATCGCCGCAGCCTCCTCGCTGGAAAAGGACCTCAAGCTCGAGAAGACCGGCAACGCCGCGGCCGCCGCCGCGGTCGGCCAGACCCTCGCCCGACGCGCCATGGAGAAGGGCGTCAAGGCCGTGGTGTTCGACCGTGCAGGCTTCAAGTTCCACGGCCGCGTCAAGGCCCTGGCCGACGCGGCCCGCAAGGCCGGCCTGCAGTTCTGACCCTCTCCGCGCGGGCCCCACTGACACGCCCGCACCGTCCGACGTTCGACCCGATCCGTCACTCACGCTGAGACGAACCCATGCCCGAGATGCTCGACGAAAAGTCCAATCTGGAATCCACGACCATCGGTGTCTACAGAACCTCCGCCACCGTCAAGGGTGGACGCCGGTTCACCTTCGGCGCGCTGGTCGTGGTCGGGAACAAGAACGGCGAGGTGGGCTTCGGCTACGCCAAGGGGAAGGAAGTGCCCCAGGCGATCGAGAAGGCCCAGCGCACCGCGCAGCGCTCGATCTTCCGTCTCCGCCGCATGGGCACCACCATCCACCATGAGGTCGAGGCATCGTTCAGCGCCTCCAAGGTCCGCCTGATCCCTGCCTCACCCGGAACCGGCGTCGTCGCCGGCACCGTTGTCCGCGCTGTGCTCGATCTGGCCGGCGTCCAGGACTGCCTGACCAAGTGCTACGGCTCGACGAACCCCGAGAACGTGCTCAAGGCCATCTTCGCCGCCCTCCGCAAGCTCCGCACGCCGGCCGAAATCGCCGACCTCCGCCGCCAGACCCTCGAGCGCACCCTCATCGAGGACAAGATCGAGAAGGGCAAGACCTTCATGCCCGCCGTCAAGGTCGAGAAGAAGGCCCGCGGCCCGGTGAACACTATCGGCTCCGACCGCCGTGGCGGCCGCCAGGGCATGTCCCGGCGTGCACGTTCGGCCGTTCAGGCCGAGGGAACACCACCGTCCAATGCCGCCGCTCCCGCCGCGCCGGCCAAGTGACCGACCACATCGCCGGCTCGCCCCGCGATGGACAACTGTCTCTCCGAATCACACCGACCGACGGCCTCCGTGCCGAACGTCAGACTGAGCAAGGGCACCTGCCATGATGATCCACGAAATCACCAAGGACGCCGGCCGATTCAAGGCCCGCAAGCGCGTCGGCCGCGGCGAGGGCGGCGGCCGGGGCAAGACCTCGGGCCGCGGCAACAAGGGCGCCGGTTCCCGCTCCGGCACCGCTCGCAAGAAGGCCTTCGAGGGCGGGCAGATGCCCCTCTTCCGGCGCCTCCGCAAGTACGGCTTCTCGAACGCCCGCTTCGAGACCCCGTTCTGGATCGTCAACCTCGGCGACATCCTGGCGCACCCCGACTTCAAGTCCGGCGGTGCGGTCAACGCCCAGACCCTCATCAAGGCCGGTCTCATCCGCGACACGTCCCGCAACCTGAAGATTCTCGGCGACCTGGCCGGGGCCAAGGCGCTGGGTGTGAAGCTGCAGATCGAGGCCGCCAGGGTCTCCGCTTCGGTCCGCCGTCTGGTGACCGAGGCCGGCGGCGCCGTCAACGAGACCGGCACGCGCCGTGACCAGGTCCGCGGTGTGGACCGCAACTCCCAGGACCGCACCCCCAAGAACCTCACCAAGAAACTCAAGCGCGGCAAGAGCAAGGCCGCACAGCCCGCCTCGTCCGGCGACGCGGGCGAGGCCGGCGCCGATGAGCCCAAAGCCAAGAGCAAGGGCAAGAGCAAACCCGCGGCGGAGTAACGCCCGCACCCCCGACTGTTTCGAGCCGTTCGTCCGCACACCAAGGCCCGCGATCCGCGGGCCTTTTCTCTACCCCGCCCCGTCCTACACTTGCCACCTGCCCGGCGGTGCCGCCGCCGGCCGTGTGAAAGCTCCCATGATTCAAGCGTTCCTCAACATCTGGCGCATCGCTGAACTGCGCAACAAGGTGCTCTTCACTCTGGGCATGCTGGCGGTCTTCCGCCTCGGCCACTGGGTGCCTCTGCCGGGCGTCAACCAGGAGGAACTGCGCCGCGCCTTCGAAGCGTCGCAGTCCGAGGGCAACGTCTTCTCGCAGGTGGCCAACTTTGTCTCCATGTTCTCCGGGGGTACCCTCAGCCACTCGACCATCTTCGGTCTTGGGGTGATGCCGTACATCTCCGCAGCGATCATCTTCCAGCTGCTCGAGGCCTCCTGGCCCAGGCTGAAGAAACTCAAGGAGGAGGGCGCGACCGGACGCCAGCAGATCCTCCAGTACACGCGCTACCTGGCCATCGCCCTGGCGGCGCTGCAGGCCATCGGCTGGCTCCAGTTCATGTCCGCCCAGAACCTCATCTACGTCGAGTGGCGCGACTCGGCGGTCTGGTGGGTCATGTCCGTCACCGCGCTCACCGCCGGCTGCGTCTTCCTCATGTGGATCGGCGAGCAGATCGACAAGTACGGCATCGGCAACGGCATCTCCATGATCATCATGGCCGGCATCCTCACCCAGATGCCCACCGCCATCCAGCGCCTCATCACCATCTTCGACCCCTCCGACACCTCCGGCGGCAAGATCGGCTGGATCGGCCTGCTCCTGGTGGTCGGCGGGTTCTTCCTGGTTGTGGCCGGGTCGGTCATCCTCACGGTCGCCCAGCGCCGCATCCCTGTCCAGCAGGCCAAGCACACCCGCGGGCGCAAGGTCTTCGGCGGGCAGAGGTCCTATCTGCCGCTGCGCATCAACCACTCCGGCGTCATGCCCGTGGTCTTCGCCAGTTCGCTGATGATCTTCCCCACCGTCGGCTTCGGCTCGCTGGCCGCCGCCACCACCCCCGGCACCGCTTGGAACGGGATGTGGGCGTGGCTCACCAGCCAGTTCGGCATCGGCGCGATCCCCTACGTCTTCTGCGAGGTCATCCTCATCTACTTCTTCTCCTACTTCTGGATCACCGTCCAGTTCAACCCCGACGACATGGCCAAGCAGCTCCGCGACAACGGGTCGTTCATCCCAGGCCTGCGCCCAGGCCCGCGCACCGCCGAGTACCTCGAAACCGTCATGGAACGCATCACCTTTGTCGGTGCCGCGTTCCTCTCCACCATCGCGGTCATACCGCAGATGGTCAGCCGGTTCTACGGCATCGATTTCGTCATCACCCAGTTCCTCGGCGGGACCGGGCTGCTCATCGTCGTCGCCGTTGTGCTCGACCTGATGCAGCGCATCGAGGCCAATCTGCTCATGCGCAACTACTCCGGCTTCCTCGCCACCAGCGAGGGCGAGCGCGGCCCGAGGCTGCAGTCCACCCGGTCGCTCTGACCCACCCCCCGAAAGGAACCCACGGTCCCCGTATGCCCAAGGAAGAAGACAAGATCACGATGGAAGCCACCGTGGTCGAGGCGCTCCCCAACGCCATGTTCCGCATCAAGCTCCCGAACCAGCACGTTGTTCTCGGCTATGTCTCGGGCAAGATGCGCATGAACTACATCCGCATCCTCCCCGGCGATCGTGTCACCGTGGAATTGTCTCCCTACGACCTCACCAAGGCACGCATCACATTCCGCCACTGATCCGGCATCCAGCGGCTCAGCCCTCCGATTCCGGTTCAAAGGCTCGAATTCACGATTCCGGCACAGGGCTTCGTGGAATGCCTCTGTCCGACCGACCTGACGGATGCCGAATCGGACATGGAAGTCCTCAGGGTGTGCACGGGGGGTAGGGGGAGCGGTGGGCGATTCGCGCCTGCATCCGGCGGGACTTTCCGGATCGGGCGTCTATACTTGTCCCCCTTGCGCCCGACCGGGTTTCGGGCGGGCACGCGAGGGACTGTGACGGGCTCCGGAACGGGCTCTGTGACTGGGGCCGTGACCCGGAACGTGAGTCGAGGTGTGGTATGAAGGTTCGCGCCAGTGTTCGACGCATCTGCAAGGACTGCCAGGTCATCCGTCGCAAGGGCAAGGTGCGCGTGATCTGCAAGTCCGACCCCAAGCACAAGCAGGTGCAGGGCTGAGTTGTTGTGCGGGCTGAAAAGGCCCGCTGGTCGCGGGGTGGCCCGACGCCACAATCCCCCGCCCCGCCGAGGAGTTCAACGTGCCGCGTATCGCCGGTATCGACATCCCCGAGAACAAGAAGATCTACTTCGCTCTGCAGTACATCCACGGCATCGGCGCAAAGTTCGCGGCCGACATTCTCGCCGAGGCGCAGGTGAGCCCCGACACCCGCGCCAAGGACGTGGACGAGCAGGCCACCGCGCGGATCAACGCCATCATCGACGGGGCCTACCTCGTCGAGGGCGCCCTCCGCCGCCAGGTCTCGCAGAACATCCAGCGCCTCAAGGACATCCGCGCTTACCGCGGCGACCGCCACCGCAAGGGCCTACCCGCCCGCGGCCAGCGCACCCGCTCCAACGCCCGCACCCGCAAGGGCAAGCGCAAGACCGTCGCCGGCAAGAAGGGCGTCAAGGGTTGATCCATCTCGGCTGATCCCGCCGCACGTTTCACACGAGCAGATCCATGGGCAAGAAGGTCAAGAAGGTCCGCAAGAACGTTGTCCGCGGCATCGCCCACATCAGGGCCAGCCAGAACAACACCATCGTCACCATCACCGACACCAACGGCGAGACCCTCTGCTGGGACTCCTCCGGGTCCATCGGCTTCAAGGGCACGCGCAAGAGCACGCCCTTCGCCGCCACCCGCGCCGGCGAGAACTGCGGCCAGAAAGCCCGCAAGATCGGTGTCACCGAGATCGAAGTCCGCATCAAGGGCGCCGGCGCCGGACGCGAGTCCGCCGTCAACGGCCTGGTCTCCGCCGGGCTCCGCATCACCGCCCTGGAAGACCACACCCCGGTCCCGCACAACGGCTGCCGCCCGCCCAAGCGCCGGCGCGTCTGAGCCTGCCAGGATCCACGCGGACGCCCGCGCCACCGCGCCGGCCTCCGCTTCCGGCCCCCGGGCAGAAGGGGTTCCCGCCACACGCCGCGGCGGACAGCCCCGTGAACCGGTGCAGGCCCGAACCCTCAGGGTGCGGCGCACGATTCGAGGTTGACCCATGCGCATCAAGTGGCGAGGGCTTGAACTGCCCTCCAAGATCTCCGCCGATCCCCGCTTCCGCTCCGGCGTCTATGGCAAGTTCGCCATCGAGCCTTTCGAACGCGGCTTCGGCACTACCGTCGGTAACGCCCTCCGGCGCATCCTGCTCTCCGCCCTCGAAGGCGCGGCCATCACCCAGATCAAGATCAAGGGCGTCGAGCACGAGTTCTCCACCCTCCCCGGGGTCATGGAAGACGTCACCGACATCATCCTCAACGTCAAGTCCCTCGTCGTGCAGCTTGACGGCGACGAGTCCAAGACCGTCAAGATCGCCGCCCGAGGGCCCGGTGAGGTCGCCGCCGATCTGGTCGAGGGCGATCCTTCCGTCTCCATCGTCAACCGTGACCTGGTCATCGCCACCCTCTCGGACAAGATCGAGTTCGAGATGGAGATGAAAGTCGAGCGCGGGCGCGGCTACGTGCCGGCCTCCGAACACTACAACAGTCAGGACGATCAGGAGATCGGTGTCATCCCCGTCGACGCCAACTTCTCTCCGGTCCAGCGCGTCCGCTACAGCATCGAGGAAACCCGCGTCGGCCAGAAGACCAACTACGACAAGCTCATCCTCGAGGTCTGGACCAACGGTACCGTGACCCCCGAGATGGCCCTGGTCGAGGCCGCCAAGATCCTCCGCAAGCACCTGAACGTCTTCGTGCAGAACTTCGACATCGGCTCCGAGCGCGTCAGCCATGAGGCCGCCGCCGCCGCGTCCGTCGATGACGAACTCGTACGCAAACTCTCCATGCCCATTACCGACATGGACCTCTCCGTCAGGGCCAGCAACTGCCTCGAGTCGGCCCAGATCCAGACCGTCGCCGAGCTGGTCGTCAAGACCGAGGCCGACCTGCTCAAGGTCCGCTCCTTCGGGCGTACCAGCCTCCGCGAGGTCAAGCGCAAGCTCCAGGACCTCCACCTCTCCCTGGGCATGACCCTGCCCGAGGGTATGGCCCTCCGCAAGTAACTCTCTGCCCGCCCATGCGGCGGCACGATCGACCTTTTCCCATGAACCCCGGCCTTGCGCCGGGGTTCATGGCTTTTTCGGTACGACTTGCCACCGCTGGCTTCAGCCCGCCGGACGGCCTAAAGTCTCGGCCCTGCCGGCGAGTCGGCTCGACCCGGCGACATCCCATCTCCAGGCATCCCGAGCCTTATCGGAGGACGATCCATGCGTCACCAGAAAGCCGGCTACAAGCTCGGCCGCACGACAGCACACCGCACCGCCACCATCCGCAATCTCGCCTGCTCGCTCTTCGAGCACGGCCAGATCACCACGACGATCCCCCGGGCCAAGGCTGTCCAGCCCTTCGTCGAAAAAATCATCACCAAGGCCAAGAAAGGCGGGCTCCACGCCCGCCGTCAGGTCATCGCCGCGCTCGGCTGGGACCGCCCCGGCTTCGAGTGGCTCTACCTGCCCAAGGGCGCCGCCGAGAGCAAGGACCCCGAACTGAAGAAGATGGCCGACCGCGTCGCCGCCATGGCCGAGCGGTCCAAGACCTTCTTCCGCCAGATCCCCTCGGCGTCCGAAGTCGAGGTGAACCGCTACGGCGAGTTCCGCAAGGCCCCCAAGATCGTCAAGCACATCTTCGAGAACGTCGCCCCGAACTTCAAGGACCGCGCCGGCGGCTACACCCGCATCATCAAGCTCGGGCGTCACCGACTCGGTGACGGCGGCGAACTCTGCGTCATCCAGTTCGTCGGCGCCGAGGAAGGCCCTGAAATGCGCGGCAGCCCCTCCGGACGCCGCCGTGTGGCCGACCGTCGCACCGCCTACGCCGCCAAGATCAAGAAGGAAGCCGCCAAGGCGTGAAGCACTCCCTGCGTGCTTGCCCGAACCGGACCCGAGTCCGATAACTCTTCTCATTCATGCCATCAATCCGGTTGATCCGGAGGGGTTCCGGTTCCGTCGCTGGTCGAGCAGAGGGAAATCCACCAAACAGGTGAACCCTGACGGACGTTTTGGACTACAGTTGAGGAAGAACTCAGGCCGTCGGCTGTTCTGTCGGCGGTTCAGCATCACATTCACCCACGTTCTGCGAAGGAACACCCCATGAAATCGATCGCCGCTCTGTCCGCCGTCGCCCTGTTCTCGTGTTTGGCGTTCTTTGCCGGCTGCGCTGCGGAGAACCGCGTGGCTCAGTCCGAGACGACCACGAAGGCCGCCTGCGCGACGGCCTGCGCCTCGGCCTGCACCGCCGCGAAGAAGGACTGCTCGAATGAGGCCGCCTGCGCCGAGGGCAAGGTCTGCTCGAAGGGCGCCGCCTGCTGCAACGCCAGCAAGGATGCCAAGAAGGCCAAGAACTGCTGCACCGACTCCACCCCCGGCTGCGACAACAACTGCTCCGGCGAGGTGAAGGGCGACGCCTGCTCCCAAGCCAAGACCGCCTGCGAGGCCAAGACCGCCTGCGAGGCCGCGGCCAAGTCCGGCTGCTCCTCGGCCAAGACCGGCTGCTCCAAGTCGCAGAACTGATACACCGATGAGATCATCGCGCCGGGACGGGCCCCACGCTCGACCCCGGCGATCAGGTCGTACGAAAGGCCCGGGCCGTTGTGCCCGGGCCTTTTTTCGTGGCCCGCCTACCCTCCCGCCACATGACCCCGAACCTGGACCAGTTGGAACGCGAAAGTCTGGACGCGCTGAAGGCCGTCGCGGATCCTTCCGCGTTGGAGTCCTGGCGCATCACCTACCTGGGTGCGAAGGGGAAGGCCCGCACGGCCCTCGCGTCGATCAAGGATGTCCCCACGCCCGAGAAGCCCGCCTACGGGGCCCGCGCCAACGCCGTCTGCCGGGCGTTGGAAGAGGCCTTCAAGTCCCGACAGGCGGAACTCGGGTCTCCACGCGCCGTGGCTTCCGGCGGACCGATGCTCGACGTGACCGAGCCGGGCATGCTGGCGTCGCGCGGGCTCGGGCGTCGCCACATCCTCACCCGGGTCATCGACGATCTCTCCGATGTCTTCGCCCGGATGGGCTTCACGGTCGCCCAGGGGCCGGAGCTGGAAGACGACGAGCACAACTTCGTCAAGCTCAATATCCCCCCCTCGCACCCGGCGCGCGAAGCGTCCGACAACTTCTACATCGACGATCCGGAGCGTGTCGCGTCCCCGCGCATGCTCCGCAGCCAGACCAGCACGGTCCAGGTGCGCGTCATGGAGGCCGCGGTCGCGGAGGCTCGCAAGGCCGTGGAGCAGGGACGCGCCGAGGTGGACGGCGGGCTGCTGGGACCGATCAAGGTCGTCGCGCCCGGGCGGGTTTACCGGCCCGACGCCGTCGACGCCACGCACTCGTTCATGTTCCACCAGATCGAGGGCCTCTCCATCGACCGGCGCGTCACGATGGTGGACCTGAAGGCCACGCTCCTGCAGTTCGCCCGTGCCTACTTCGGCCCCGACTCGCGCATCCGTCTCCGCCCCAGCTTCTTCCCCTTCACCGAGCCCTCGGCGGAACTGGACATGATGATCGCCCTGAACCCCGACCAGCCCCCACGCTGGATCGAACTGGGCGGGTGCGGCATGGTGCACCCCAACGTGCTGCGCGCCTGCGGCGTTGACCCCGAGGTCTGGTCGGGCTTCGCCTTCGGTTTCGGCATCGAGCGCCTGGCGATGGGCAAGCACGCCATCCCCGACATCCGCATGATCTTCGAGAACGACCTGCGCTTTCTCCGCCAGCTCTGAAGCACGCCCGGCTTCACACGTTGAAGTACTTGGCCTCGGGGTGGTGCACGATGATTGCGCTGGTGCTCTGCTCGGGGTCGATCTGCCAGTTGTCCGTCAGTTCACACCCGATCCGCGACGGGCCCAGCAGCCGGAACAGGCGCTCCTGATCGCTCATGTCAGGGCAGGCCGGATAGCCGAACGAGTAGCGCGACCCTCGGTACTTCTGCGTGAAGAGTTCCCGCACGCGCGGCGAGTCGTCGTTGGCGATCCCCAGTTCCTGCCGGATCCGCTTGTGCCAGAACTCCGCCAGTGCCTCGGCCGTCTCGACGCCCAGGCCGTGCAGGTAGAGGTACTCGGTGTACTGATTGGCCTGGTACAGCTCGCGCGCGGCCTCACCGGCCCGGCGTCCCACCGTCACGCAGTGCATCGCGATCACATCAATGTGCCCCGTCTCCACGGCGCGGAAATAGTCGCTGATGCACAGCCGCTTGCGCCCCGACTGCCGCGGGAACGTGAAGCGTTCCAGCACGCGGCGAGCCTCGGGCGCAGCCACCGACCGCCCCTCGAGCATCTCGCGCGACGGCCGTTCACCCCCGCCCAGCGAGCCCGGATCCCAGATGATCAGGTCGTCGCCGTCGCTGTTGCAGGGGAAGTACCCGTACACCGCCGCCGGCTGCAGGATCCCCTCCCGGGCGCATCGGTCGGTCAGCCGTTCGAAGATGGGCCCGACGGTGTCCTCAAGTTGCGACTCGAACTCCTCGTCGCTCATCGCCCCCTGCTTGAACTGCCATTGCCCGCGGTACAGCGCCACCCGGTTGATGAACGGGTACACCTTCTCCAGCGGGATCCCCGTTACCACGCGCGAGCCCCAGAACGGCGGCGACGGCACGTCCACATCGGCCCGCACGTCCGAGCGGACCGGCGCCTGCACGCCAGCGCTCCCGGCGCCGCCCTTGCCCGCCTCGAAGGCCTCCTGACGCCGTCCCTGCTCGGCCCGTGACCGGGCGATGACCTCCTCGGCCTGCGTACGTCGCTCCAGGCGCTGCTCGATCTGCGCGTTCAGGTCGTCCTCGCGCCCCGAGACGATGCAGTCCATCGTGCTCAGGCCCTCGAAGGCGTCCTTGCCGTAGTACACCCGGCCCTGGTAGGTCGAGCGCAGGTGCCCCTCGCAGTAGTGGCGCGTCAGGGCCGCCCCGCCGAGCAACACCGGCACGCGAACCCCCAGCGCGTTCAGTTCCTTGAGGTTCTCCTCCATCACGTTCACCGACTTGACCAGCAGCCCGCTCATCCCGATCGCGTCCGCGCCCGACTGCTGCCAGGCCTTGAGGATGTCCCCGATCGGCTGCTTGATCCCGATGTTGTGCACCGTGTACCCGTTGTTGCTCAGGATGATGTCCACCAGGTTTTTGCCGATGTCGTGCACGTCCCCCTTCACCGTCGCCAGCACGATCGAGCCCTTCGACGCCCCCTCGGCCCGCTCCATGAACGGCTGCAGCAGCGCCACGGCCATCTTCATGACCTCCGCGCTCTGCAGCACGAACGGCAACTGCATCTGCCCCGACCCGAACAGGTCACCCACCGTCTTCATCCCCGCCAGCAGGTGGTCGTTGATGATCTCCAGCGGCGCGTACTGCCGGCGTGCTTCCTCCAGCGTCGCCTCGAGCCCCTCTTTCTCGCCGTCCACGATGTGCGCCCGCAGACGCTCCTCCAGCGTGAGGTCGGCGACCTTCCGCACCGACACCGAGGTCGCCGCGTCCTTGAACAGCCCCACGAACCGCGCCAGCGGGTCAAACGACGGGTCGGTCACGCCCGACGGCAGGCCCGTACCCCCCGCGCCGGCATCGCGCCGGTCGTAGATCAGGTCCAGCGCCGCGTCCCATTGCTCCGGCGGGATCTTGTTCCGGGGAAGGATCTTCGAGAAGTGCAGGATCGCGCTGGTCAGCCCGGCCGCACGCAGTTCGTGCAGAAAGGCCGAGTTGAGCACCACGCGCGCCGCCGGCTTCAGCCCGAACGACACGTTGCTCAGCCCCACGGTCGTCTGGCACCGCGGCAGCGCCGCCGTGATCCGCCGCACCCCTTCGATCGTCTCCAGCGCCGAGCGCCGGTCGCTGGCCATGCCCGTGCTCACCGGCAGCACCAGCGGGTCGAACATCAGGTCCTCCGGGGCCAGGCCGTGGACCTTTGTGGCCCGCTCGTACCCGCGCTGCGCGATCGCCAGCTTGCGGTCGGCCGTCCGCGCCATCGATGCCTCGCGGTCCTCGTCGATGGAGCCGATCACCAGCCCGGCCCCGTACACGCGCGCCAGGCGGCAGATCTCGTCGAACTTGTGATCCCCCTCCTCGAAGTTCGCGGAGTTGATCAGGTACTTGCCCCCCGCGTGCTTCAGCCCGGCCTCCAGCGTCGCCACCTGCGTGCTGTCGAGCATCAGCGGCGCATCGACCTGCCGCACCACGCGCCGCACGATCTCCGCCATGTCGCGCGCGTTGTCGCGCCCCGCGTAGTCCACGTTCACGTCCAGCACGTGCGCCGAGTCGTGCCGCACCTGCTCCCGCGCCAGCGACACGATCCCGTCCCAGTCTTCCGCCTCCAGCAGCTGCTTGAACTTGCGGCTGCCCGACGCGTTCATCCGCTCGCCGATGATCAGGATCGAGTTGTCCTGCCGGTACTCCTGCGGCTGGTACAGCGACGACACCGCCGCCCGCAGCACGCCCGTGTCCGCGCCGGGCGCACTGTCCGGCCGGCGACGATCCAGCAGCCGCTCCGACTCCAGCGTCCGCGCCAGCAGCGCGATGTGCTCAGGCGTCGTCCCGCAGCACCCGCCCACCAGCGACACCCCGTCCCCACGCACGAACTTCACCATCGCCTCCACGAACGGCCCCGGCTGAAGCGGGTACTCCGTTCGACCCTCGTGCAGGATCGGCAGCCCCGCGTTGGGCATCACGCTGGTGATCCGCTCGCCCACCGGTCCCCGCGCGCCCGCCCACAGCCGCCCCAGCGCATGCACGTGGTCGGCCATCTCCACCGGGCCCGTCGCGCAGTTCAAACCCAGCGACAGGATCGGGTACCCCGCCAGCGCCGTCATGGCCGCCTCGATCGACGAGCCCACCAGCATCGTCCCCGTGGTCTCGATCGTTACCGATACCAGGATCGGCACGTCCTCGGGAGTCTTGCCGTGCTCCTCCAGCGCCGCCAGCACCGCGTTCAGCGCACACTTGATCTGCAGCAGGTCCTGGCAGGTCTCCAGCAGGAACGCGTCCACCCCGCCGCCCCCCTCGAGCAGCCCGCGCGCCTGCTCGCGGTACGAATCGAACAGTTCATCCCAGTGCGTGTTGCCCAGCGTGACCAGTTTTGTCCCGGGGCCCATGCTCCCCAGCACGAATCGCGGCTTATCCGCCGTCGAGTGGCGCCGGCACGCCGCCCGCGCCACGTCCACCGCCAGGCGGTTGAGTTCGCGCGTGCGGTCCGTCAGACCGAACTCGCCCAGAACGAGTTTGTTGGCCCCGAACGTGTCGGTCTCGACGCAGTCCGCCCCGGCCCGCAGGTACGACTCGTGAATCTCCTGGATCACGTCCGGGCGGGTCTTGACCAGAATGTCCGTGCAGTTTTCGCACCCGCAGAAGTCGTGCTCGACCGACAGGTTCCGCCCGAAAATCTGCGTGCCCATCGCCCCGTCACAGATCAGGACACGGCGGGCTGCATGCTGGCTGAACAGGCTGGGCATGTCATCTCCGAGCGAGAAGCCAACGAACTGCTATTCCCGTTCATCCGGATGAACGGGAGAATACTACCTCCGCTCGGTTCGCCATGCCACAGGTCATCTCCCGAGTTCTCGGGCCTTTGCTCTCGGGCGCTGTACTCGGAAGTTGGTGCGATGCGTGTCCCGCTGGGGGCGGTGTCGGGCGAGGTGAGCGAGCGAGAGGTGGGAATGCGTCCCTCCGGGCGGGCTGACGGATCTCCAATGGCAATCTCCGACGGACACCGATCGGCTCAGGGAGGCGGCAGGCGACCCGGGAGACCGGCTCGGACGGCCATCTCCAGAACACTCGACAGGACCTCCTGCCCCTTGGCGTTGGGGTGGATGTCGTCCCGATAGGCCGTGGGGCCGATCTGGCGGAAGGCGTCGACGGTCTGGATGGTCTCGACCCCCAGATCGCGCAATGTCTGGCCGATGCGGGCGTGTCCTTCCAGCGGTGAGCCGGTTGCTTCCGTCCAGCGCAGGTGCTGAACCGCGACCACCGGCACCCCGCGCTGGCGCAGCAGGGCGACCGTCTGGCGGATGGCGTTCAGGCTCTGCTCGGCGCGCGCGGGATCAGGGGCGACCGCATCGGGCCGCGTGCGCACCAGCCCGACGCGGGCCAGCAGCCGCGGCGCGTAGTTTGTCAGGACCTCCTCCAGCGCCAGCCATGGGCGCGACGTCGGCTGCTCGGGGCCGAGGTCGGAGTGCACCACCTCGCCCCAGTCGAGGCTGTTGTAGACCAGCACCACCAGGTCCGCGTCGAAGGTGCCGAACCGGCGCAGGTACGCCAGCAGGTTGCCGGGGCTCCACGACCCGGCCGAGACGTTCATCACCTGAACAGGTGCGTCCGAGCGTTCGCTGAGGCGCCGGGAGAGGATCGTGGTGGCCAGGTCGGCGTCGTCGGTCGGCGAGCCGCCGTTCACCACGCTGTCGCCCATGACCAGCACGCGCAGTTCATCGGGGCGTGCACGCCCTTCGGGCACGTCCGGCCCGCGCATGTGGAAGCGGTTGTAGTGGATCGTGTTCCCGAAACGCCGGTACGTGCCGGGCACCATGACGTAGCCCAGCTCAGGGTCGGTGCGGTAGAGCGGCGGGTCGCCCAGCCCGACGATCCAGCGAGCCGCGGCTTCGCCAAGCCCAAGCGTCACCGCCGCCCCAAGCAGCAGCCCCAGCAGCACACGCCGCCACAGCCGGCCCTTGCGTGCACGCTCCGGCTTCAGGGCTTCGCAGCGCGGCTCACCGGGCGTGGGCTGATTGCTGTTCGACGGCGAAGCGTTCATGCCTGACCGTATCGGTCACACCGCGGGGGCGACGGCAGGGAGGACGGCGACGCGCACGAAAAACCCGGTGAGCGTTCACCGGGTTGGAGGAATTGCCTCGGATGAATCGAACGCGAAAGCCCCGCTCACTCCTGGGTGGCGGCGGCTTTCTTCGGCTCGGGCTTCTTGAAGTAGTTGCCTTGGAACTTCTTGTTGAACTTCTCGACCCGCCCGGCGGCGTCGACGAACGTCTGTTTGCCGGTGAAGAACGGGTGCGAACCCGACCACACCTCGACGTGCAGTTCCGGCACCGTTGCGCCAACGGTCATGACCTGCACACCGTTGTGGAAGACCTTGCAGTTGGGGTAGTACTTCGGGTGGGTTTTCGGCTTCATGGGGGCACCTTGCTCTATTGGGTCGTGATGATAGGAGCCAGCCGCGGTAGGGTCCAAAGGCAAGCACGCACGCATCGCTTTTGGATTTTGTTCACCGCACTCGGCTGCGTCAGGCTGACCCGCTGCGCCCTTGGGCCGCCCCCTTCACAAACGTCCCCCGCTCACGGTCCTTGACCACCCCGGGGAACGCCAGGCTCCGCCCGTGGGCGACCGCATAGACCCCCGCCGGCAGCACCCCCACCGCAAAGATCGCCTCGGTCAGGTTCTGCAGCGCGTCCGACCGCACCATCTCGAACGGCCTCATCGCCCCCGTCAGCACCACCGGCACCCGAAGCCCCGGCCCCCCGGAGGCCTTGGTAACTCCTGTCAGTTCTGCGTGGAGCATTTCCCCGGTCAGGGCGAGCGTGTCCGTGCCGTGCAGGATCACGATCCCCGAGCCCGGCGCGGGGGGTTGACGCTGGGCCCCGGCGGCTCGGACGGCTTCCAGCACGCGCTGGCGGTCCTCAGGCGTCATCAACTGCGAGTCCTTGCTCATCAGTTCGATCGTGCTGACGCTGGTGTCCTCCAGGCGCAGGCGCCGGAGCATCCGGCGCACGATCGAGCGCCGGTTGTCCAGCAGGCCGGTCGCCTCGTCGTAGGTCTTCTCGATCGTGCCGCCGGTGGTGATCAGCGTGATATGCCGCATGGCCGGAGCGTATGGGTCGGGGCCGCGCTCGGGTGCCAGGGTCCGGGATCACCCGCACGGCGAGAAGAACGCGCTGATGAACAGGGCAAAGTCGCCGTTGTCGACCTCGCCGTCGGCACCGGGGTTGGCGTCGGTGCCGCCGATGTCGGCGGGGTTGCAGGGCACCGCGCCGGTGCAGTCGGCGTTGAAGAACGAGGCGATGAACAGGGCGAAGTCACCGTTGTTGACCTGTCCGTCGGGGCCGGGCGTGCCGTCGGTGCCGGCGATGTCCGCCGGGCAGCAGGGGGGGACGCCGGGGTCGCGCTGCAGCGCGCACAGATCCACCACCACCCATTCCTGGGCTTCGAGCGTGGCATTGGGCGTGACCGCCGCGGGGATCTGTGTTGCCGGCAGCAGCGCACCGGCGTCGGGGGTCTGCCAGTTGGCCACCGCCAGGGCGATGAACCGCGGCACGTTGGCGACCCCGCCGAAGTGCGCCGCCAGATCGATCGTCCCGCTGAGACGTCCGCTGCCGGTCCCCGCGCGCCAGGTCTGGTACGCCGAACCGCTCGCCAGCCCGCCGCCGGCGTTGAACCACCCGGCGAAGGTGTTGGTGCTCTCGGCGGCGAGGAAAGCGTCCCACGCGGCGACCTGCCCGCTCTTGGCCCACGGCGCCGCGCGCAGGGCCCCGGGCTGGCGCGCGACGAAGACGAACGCGTCCTCGCCCGTGACGGCGTTGGGCACGCTGACGTACAGCCGGTGCCCCAGCACCCCGGCGTAGAGCGCGCGCGGGCCGTTCTGCGACACCAGCGCCGCGCGCGGGTCGGGCTGCGACGTGCTGTCCGACCACGGCGGCGGCGGAGCCGGCGGCTGCTGACACCCCGTCACGCCCAGGTTCCAGTCCTGCCCGCTGTTGTTGTCCCACGTGCCCGCGCCGTTGTTGAACACGAAGTTCACCGAGCAAGCATTGATCGGCAGGGTGATCGTGACCGCAAACCGTCCGTCGCCAAGCGGCGTAAGCGCGGGGCTGGGGTTGGCGATGTTCTGCCAGCCGTTGATGCCCCAGTGCAGGAAGACCTGACCGCTGCCCGCCAGCGGCCGGCCGGCGGGGTTGTAGGTGATGGTCAGCGCCTGCCCGGCCTGTGGAGGCTCGGGCAAGACGACGACCGTGGGCTGGCCCGGGGTTCCGCCGCCACCAGCGGGCGCAGGGGGCAGCCCACCGACGCCGTCGCCGATATAGACGTGCTGGATCGGCGAGCGCGTGAGGTTGCCACGGGCATCGATGGCTTCGACGTAGTAGTCCACCAGCGCGTTGCGGAGATTGTCGATGCGGGCGTGGTACTGGTCGGCGATGTGCAACGGCATGATGAAGAAGTTGATGGTCGGGTCGTTGAAGTAATTGCCCGCGGGGAACGTTCTCCGGGTCATCGGCACCGAGTTCCACGAGCCGACGCCCGGTCCACCCGCGTAGGTGCGGTTCTCGTCGCTGGTCAGCGACATCACGCCGTCGCCGTCGAGGCGCCACTTCAGGCGGACCTCCTGCACGCCGGAGACGTCGGCGACGAAGGTCCAGACGAAGAAGTCGCCGTTGCTCTTCCACGACTGGTACCCGTACTGCGGGCCGAAGTTCATCGAGCCGGGGTTCCAGGGGTGACGCTGGGGGATCCAGACGGTCGGGCCGGTCAGGTCGCTGGCCGGTCCGCTGGAGGGTGCGGCGGCCAGCAGCGGGTCGATGAGGCGCGCGGCGTTGTTGCAGGCGACCGCCGGCTTGACCTCCATGTCCAGCGCCGTCCCGTAGTACATGTACCCGCTGTTCAACGCCCCCATGAAGTAGTGCCAGGCGCGCTCGACGGCGTTGGTCCCCGGGCGCTCGGGCTCGAGGATGTTCCGGATCGACACCGCCTGCCCCTGCCCCAGCCACATCTGCTCGGCGGTATCGACCCGGTTCTGCATCGCGGTGATCACCGCCCAGTTGCGGATGTCCTCCGCCCATCCGTTCTCGATGTCCACCTTGCCCTGCGCGTTGACCGGCGGCCAGTTCCAGTTCAGAAACTGCGGCGAGCCGAAGTCCCCGTCGGCGTTGACCCACGCGCCGTCCTCCACCTTGACGTAGTCGTTCGCGGGGACCGGATAGTCGGCCAGGTACTGCTGGATGACCGTGGGCACGAAACCCGCGGCCGAGGCGCTGGAAACCAGGTTGGGCGTCGCCTCCATGTAGTACGAGAAGCCGCCGCCCCAGGCGTTGTCGCCGTCGTGGGCCAGGACCACGAGCATCGGGCGCCCGGGGTCGTTGCGCTGGTCCAGGGCGTTGAAGTCGCTCAGGCCCAGGGGGGAGTACCCGTCCTTCCACCCCAGGGATTGCGAGGCCGGGACCACCACGATCGAGGAGACAGCGCCGGTGTTGGGGTCAACATACCGGGCACGGCGCGGCGTCAGCGCGAACGGGTAGGCCTCCGCCGGTGAGCAGCCGCGGTCGATCTGTACCCGGTAGTAGTTCGACACGCCCTGCGCGGGGTTCAGCTGATCGGCGCGGTTGGGCGGGTCCATGTTGCTCCCGCCGGTCCCCTGCACATAGGGGAAGTCGGCGCAGGCACGGCTGATCTTCTCCGCCGAGACGATCGACCACTCAATCCCCTCAGCCGCCAGGATCGGGATCATCCGCTCGCTGAACGCCATCTCCGACGGGAAGAACCCACGCGACATCGGCACCGAGCCCCACACGTCAGCGTAGACCTCCTTGTAGAGTTGGATCTGGCGCCGCTGCGTGCTCGGCTCCAGCAGCGGCATCAGCGCGTGGTGGTACGGGAACAGCACGATGTCCACCCGCGGGACGTACGGCGGCACCAGCGTTGTCCACGAGCGGGCGTTCCGCAGCGGGACGTTCCATGACGGCGAGTAGCCCAGCTGGTTGGCGTTCCCCAGCGAGCGCAGGTTCTCGATCAGCCCGCCCGAGTAACTCACCTGTGCCCCGGCCCGCGACCGTCCGAACGAGAAGCCCCACACCGAGTCGGCCATGCGGTGCTGGTACCCCGCGACCCGGTCGGCCAGGCCGAAGATCTCGCTGAGGTTGTTCTCCGGGTTGGTCGCGCCGCCGGCCTTGCGCTGGATCGACACCCACGCCGTCTCGTAGCGGTCCGGCCCGAAACTCGCCGGCTGACGGTCGGGCCAGTAGATCGGCTGCTCCATGTGCCACAGGTAGGTGAAGTGCAGACGTCCCGTGCTCTGGGCCAGGGCCGGTGTGCAGAGCCCAAGCACTCCGGCGCAGACCACCAGCGACACGTTCAGCCGATGCGGACGGGTGCTGCGCGAATCGCAAGAGGCATGGTCGGCGGCACCGTGTTGGGTGTCCTGGGGGAACGGCCCGGCCGTGCGGATAGGCGTGCGGAACATATCGGCTCCTGAGGGATGATCCCAGTGTACGGGCCGCGGGCGTTACCGCCACAGATTCCTGTCATCTCGCGCAGAAAAACGCCCCGGGGCGGACTGCCCCGGGGCGTTCTGGTGTACTGCGGTGTACAAGCGGTCAGGGGTTGCAGGTCGCGGCGCAGTTGGCGCTGAAGAAAGAGGAGATGAACAGGCCGAAGTCCCCGTTGTCCACGCACCCATCGAAGCCGGGAGAGGAGTCCGTCTGGGCGATGTCCGCATCGCCGCAGCGGGAGACGGGCAGAACGCCGCAGGTCGCCGAGCACTCGGCGCTGAAGAAAGAGGAGATGAACAGGCCGAAGTCCCCGTTGTCCACGCAGCCGTCGGGGCCGGGGGTTGAGTCGGTCTGCGCAATGTCGGCGTCGTTACAGCGTGTGGGCCCGATGGGCGGGCAGGTGACCGTGGGCGAGGCGCTGTTGCGCGGGAAGATCGAGGCATCGACGGCCTCGAAGTCCAGGGCGTTCTGCCGACGGTCCGTGCACCCGTCGTTGAGGCGGAGGGCCAGCGTGGCGTTGCCCAGGCGAGGTGCGGGGGCGACACCGGCGAAGGAGATCGCCGGGCCGTACCCGACGAAGTCGACCACGTCGGGCCCGAAGAAGTTGTTGGCGACCGGGAGGGTCGTGCGCGAGAGAGCCAGCCGTCCGCTGGTGTTGTTCATCTGCACCGCCGGTGAGGCGACCAGGTCGGGCGTCGGCAGGAACGCGCCCTGCGAGCCCGCGGAGCCCATCTGCACCAGGTAGTAGCCGCCGGGCTGGATCGAGCCCGTGAGGGCCACCACGTCCTGAAAGCCGCCCGTGGTGTTCGGACCGGCGTACTGCAGCGACCACCCGTTCAGGTTGACGAGCTGGTCGGTGCGGTTGAGCAGTTCGACGTAGTCGGCGTTCACCGTGTTGGGGGCGTTGCCGCCGCCGCCGAAGAAGCCGGCGATGACAACCGGAGCGTTGGAGGGCACGCACTGGGCCACCGCCAGCGTGGCCGAGGTCTGATCGGTGCGAGACTGCGCGTCAGTGACGGTGATGTCGATGGTGTAGACGCTCTGCGGCGTGCTCGGGGAGAGATTGAGGTTGAGCGTCCAGAGCCCGGCTCCGGAGCCGTTGAGCAGTTGCGAGGCCGATCCGCCGAGGGCCGACAGGTCGGCCCGAACCTCGATGCCGGTGCTCGGGGGCGACGCGCCCGCGGCCACGTCCACGCTCAGCAGTACGCTCTCGCCGGCACAGATCACCTGAGCGCTGAGCGTCGGGAAGCCCGCCAGCTGGCCGGCCGAGGCCCGGTTGCGCGGGTTCGGCGCGTCGAGGCTGAAGTCATGGAAGTTCTGGCGGGAGTCCTGGGCGCCGTTGCCGGCGCGGATGAGCGCCACGTCGCCGGTGGTCTGCGAGGCGGCGGCAAAGCCCGTGAAGCAGACCGCGTTGCCCCAGCCGACCAGGTCCACGATCGTCGGGCTGCCGCAGGCCTGCCCGACCAGGTCGGTGGTATTCACCAGCGCCACGCGCCCGGCGGTGTTCGAGATGCCCCCGCCGGAGGCGGTACGGACGAAGTCGGGCGGAGGGATCGGCGAGCCGTTGGGCCCGGGCTGGGAGAACCGGATGAGGCGGTACTGCCCCGGCTGAATGATGCCCGACAGTTCGACGGTGTCCTCGGGGATCGAGAAGCCGGCGCTGGTCGTCGCGGCGGCGTACTGTACCGACCACCCGTCCAGGTTGACCGGTCCGTTGGAGCGGTTGTAGATCTCGATGTAGTCGGCGTTGAAGGTGGCCGGGGGAGGGCCGGCGTTGCTGCCGTTGCCGTACACCTGGCTGATGACCACGGGGCTGTTCGAACTGAAGGCGCAGTCGGCCACGCCGAGCAGCGCGCTGGCGGTGGCCTCGCGGTTCTGGTCATCGCGCACGGAGACCGCCAGGGACTTCAGCCCGGGGGTGACCCCGGTGGGCACCGTGTAATCGATCGTCCATGTCTGGTTGTCGCTCGTGGTCAGCGCCGCCGATGAGGGGCCGCCGATGCTCGAGAGGTCGATCGTCACGCCGCTGGTCGGGGCGGTGAAGGTGCTGGTGGGGTTGAGGCCCGCGGTCACCAGCGCCGTGATCTGGATGGGCCCGCCGACGGTATCGCAGACCGCCGAGGGGCTGCTCGTGGCCGTCACGCTCACCGGCGAGAGCGCGCCCGCGTTGCCACGCACCGTCACCAGGTCCCAGCGCAGGGCCGAGGTGCCGGGGTAGGTGGACGTGAGCTGGGCGGCCTGGTATCCGGTGTTGGGCGCGAAGATCGGCCCGCCGACCCCGTTCTGAAACTCGACGGGGCTGAAGACCTGCAGCACGCGGACCTTGAAGTTGGGGTTGTTGTTGGCCAGTGCGATGCCGGAAAGGTCGAACGTGCGAGACATCCACGAATCGCCGCCGGCGGTGTGCTCCAGCGGGCCGCCGAAGTTCGTGAACGTCGTGCCGTCGGTGGAGTACTGGAACTGTGTCCACCGGGTAGCCGTGTTGGACGCGCGCAGGTCGTAACTGACGATGATGCCCGTGAAGCCGACGGTGGACACCGAGAACTCAACGCCCGCAGTGCCCGAGCCGACGCCCTGACCGGGGAAGCCGACGATGTTCCAGGCCTGGTTCGTGGCCGGTGAGCCCGAGGGACTGTCGTTCGGCGAGCCTCCGTTCGAAGATCCGGTCGTGCCGCCGACCGTCTGGGCGAATCCGCTGCCGGTGCTGGGCAGGGGGTTCGTCGGCTGTGTGGCCGTGTTGAACCGCCACTGTGTGATGACATCCTGGGCCAGCGCGGCGGACGGAGTCCACCCGATGCTGGTGACTGCCAGCCCCAATCCGCACAGCCCCGCAACCCGGCGCAACGTGCTCATCATGTCTCGGCTCCTCGGTGCAGAACGACCGCGTCGGACGTGCGAACAGCGCTCGCCCGATGCAGCTTCCAGTGAACGCGCTCCGCGCTCGCTTGTCTGCGTCGAACAGTGAAGGTTCCGTTCGCGCCGCGCAAAGACCTCGTGAAGGCTTCACAATGGAGAACATCTCGTGACTGTTCCCCATTTCACCCCTGACCCACACCGGGGAGGCTGCAGACGGACACGGAGGATCACCACCCGCTGCACCCCGGGGCTGCCTGAGTGCGATTTGATGTCTCCGTTGTTCGCCCGCCGCGCCCGCCGCGGCCGCCGCGGGCGTCGCGGGGGGTGGGGGGGTGGTGGGGGTGGGGGTGTGTAATGGCACCCGTGCTCGGCCAGAAGGGCTCTGGGAGTTCCGTAGCGTGCGACGGGGCAAGGGCCCTGTGGAAAACCGGCGAGTCCTTGTCTCGATCGTCCGGCCCTCAGCAACGGCCCCCCTGGACACCCCGGCCAGCGTCCCCGTGGAGCATTGACGAAACTGGGGGGATCTGTTGAGATAGCGGACGGCTGGAACTACGTTTGGGGCGTGTCCGTATTGAGGGAATGATCGGCTTGGGGTATGCGCCCGTACGGGCGGGCCCGGCCGGGTGTGGGGGTTGAGGTAGTCAGACCATGGCGACAAACGCATGCTGGGGCGTCGAGGTCGGCGCCAACGCCGTCAAGGCCATCAAACTCGTCGCCGCAGGTGACGGGTTTAAGGTCGTGGACTTCGCCGTCATTCCGCACAAAAAGGTGCTATCGACACCGGATATCGACGAGAACGATGCCCGGCGCGTGGCTCTGGGCACGCTCGTGTCCCAGCACGACCTCTCGAAGGCCGGGCTGGCGATCTCGGTGGCCGGGCACTCGGCCTTTGCCCGCTTCGCCAAACTGCCGCCCGTCGAGCCCAGCAAGATCCCCGACATCGTGAAGTTCGAGGCGGTCCAGCAGATCCCCTTCGCCATCGAAGAGGTCCAGTGGGACTACCAGACCTTTGAAAACCCCGACAACCCCGACGTCGAGGTCGGAATCTTCGCAATCACCACCGAAAAGGTCATGGACCTGCTGGCCAAGTGGCAGGATGTCGGCCGCGTGCCCGACATCCTGACCCTGAGCCCGTTGGCGGTGTACAACGCCGTTGCGCACGACCTGGAGTTCAACGAACAGACCCCCGGAACGGTCATCCTGGACATCGGAACGACCTCGACAGACCTGATCGTGGCCGACCGCGGGCGCCTTTGGATCCGCACGTTCCCCATCGGCGGGCACCACTTCACCGAGGCCCTGGTCACGAACTTCAACCTCTCGTACAGCAAGGCCGAGAAACTCAAGAAGGAAGCCGAGACCAGCCAGCACGCGCGCCAGATCCTGCAGGCCATGCGCCCGGTGTTCACAGACCTGGCCCAGGACGTGCAGCGCTCGATGGGCTACTACCAGTCGCTCCACCGTGACTGCAAACTGACGCGGGTCATCGGCGTCGGGTCAACGTTCCATCTTCCCGGCCTGCGCAAGTTCCTCAGCCAGCAGCTGGGAATCAGCGAAGTCGCACGCCTCGAGTCCTTCAACCGCATCAAGATCGAAGGTGAGCGTGCCGCCGAGTTCAACGAGCACGCCTCGAACCTGGCCACCGCCTACGGCCTGGCCCTGCAGGGGCTCGGTGCCGAGTCGATCGGCGCCAACCTCATGCCTGTCGCGGTCGTCCGCGAGGCCATGTGGAAGAGCAAGACGCCGTGGTTTGTCGCGGCCGCCGCTATCTCCATCGCCGCCGGTGCGGCCACGTTCATCCGCCCGGTGATGGACGCGCAGGCCGCCTCCGCCGGTTCGCCGCCTCCCGAGTTGCAGTCGGTGGCCAGCGAGATCAGCCGCCATAAGCAGGCCTGGGAAGAAATCCGCCGTGACAACCAGCCCAACCCCAAGGCCCTGCTGGCCAAAGGGCTTCTCGACGGGCGCGACATCATGCCCTCCCTCATAGAGGACATGGGCAAGGTCTCGTCTCTGCTGCAGACAGGGTTGTCTCGGCAGACGGTTGCCGGTGGTCCGGGCACCCAGGCCGCGCGCTATACCTTCCGCTCGTTTGATGTGCACTTCGGCAGCCGTGATCGTGCCCCTCTGGGTGGCCCGGGCGGCGGGATGGGCGGCCCCGGCGGGTTTGGACCGGGGGGGCCCGGCTTCGACCCGGGGTTCGGCGGCGGGGGCATGGGCGAGCCCGCGATGGCCGGTCGGCCCAAGGTGACCCTCACTCTGCAGTTCACCACATCGCTCGGGACGCGTGAGGTGCTCGAAGTCGAGCCGCAACTGCGACGCTGGTTCCAGGAGAACCTCGTCCGCCCGGCCGGGTACGAGGTCGTGCCGTTCTCTCCGGAGATGCTGACCCGCGGCCTGCTGGAGATTGTGCGCGTCGAAGAGATCCAGGGCACCGGCACGCCGGGCGGCGCGCCCCCGCCACCTCCGCCGGTACCGGGACGCCCGGGCGGACCTGGGGGCCCCGGCGGCCCCGGTGGGATTGGCGGGCCGGGAGGGCTCGGCGGAGGTGGACTTGGTGGTGGGCCGGGCGGTCCCGGTGAAGGCGGACCGGGTCGTGGGCCGGGCAACGTCCCTCCCGCGGCCCCGGGTGATCTCAACGCCATCGCCCCGCTCGTGCTTCCGCCGGATGCACTTCCCGAACCCGGCTCTCGGATCACGACCTACCGGCTGGTGTGGGAGGTTGAGTTGAAGGGTTCAACGACGAAGGAGGCCGGCCAGTGAAGAGCGTTCTGGAATTCCTGAAGTCACGATGGCTGGTCCTGGTGCTGGTGCTGGTGGTGCTGGTCGCGGTTCCCGCGGGCTGGGCCATCAGTTCCGGAATGGCGGGATCGATCCGGGCTGACTTTGACAAGACCGTCAAGACCGCCGCCGCGCCGTTGGTCAGCCCGCGCATCACCTACGAGTTCGATGCGCTCGATCCGTCCGGCCCCGCCGGCAAGATCGAGAAGAGCGCGGTCCCCAACCCCGTGCTGAACGAGTGGTTCCGCACGCGCATGGCCGCCCAGAAGGCCTCATCGGAGCAGGTCATCCGGGCCGCCGAACTCTTCAACATGGGACTGCCGTCCAATGCCCCGGCCGACGCGGTCAGGAGCCAGTTGGTTGCCGGGTTCTTCCCCAGCGTAACCGACGACCAGCGGGCCCGCCTGCTGGACTTTGCCAAGCGGTACCTCGTCGACACCTTCCCCGCCTTCCTCACCCGCTTCAACGCCGGCCCCGGCACCGATCTGGCCCGCCTGGCCACCGACTTGGCCGGCGAACGCCGACAACTCCAGATGCAGATCGGCGGACCCGCACGCCCCGATCCCTCACAACTGACGGCCGAGGAAAACAAGCGCATTGAAGATCAACTCCGGGATAACCGCCTACGACGCCTGCAGGCCGACGCCGCCAAGATCGATTTCTACGCCGACGCCCGCGTCTTCCAACTCCCTCCCTTTAACGACCAGGTCGTCCCCTCGCTGGCCCAGTGCTGGGATTGGCAGGAGCGATTCTGGATCATCGAGGACATCTTCACCGCCATTGCCCGCGCCAACGGGCACAGCGACCCGCGCAACCCAGGCCGTCCGGTCGGCGTGGCCAACGCCGTCGTCAAGCGCGTGCTCCAGTTGACCATCGAGGCGAACAAGTGGGGCTTCGACTCCCGGTTTGCCTCGCAGCCCGGAGGCCCCGGGGGCATGGACATGGGCGGCGGCGGCATGGGCGGTGCACCGGGAGGCATGGGTGGCTTTGGTCCCGGCGAGGGCGGGCCACCCCCGGCGCCGGCCTTCGGTCCGGGTGGCGCACCGCTGGACCCCTCGGTCTCGATCACCGGGCGCATCAGCGGCCCGATGGTCGACAATCGCGTCTACGACGTGCGCACCGCGACACTTGTGGCGATTGTCTCCACGCGAGACATCAACGCCTTCATCAACGCCCTGGCCCGGACCAACTTCCTCACGGTTCTGGACCTCCGCGTCGAGAAGGCCGACTTCCTGACCGACCTGCGCGACGGGTTCTACTACGGTGACAGCCACGTCTCCAGGGTGACCATGGTCATCGAGGCCGTCACCCTCCGCTCCTGGACCGAGCGGCTCATGCCCGCCAGCGTGAAGGAGCAGATGCGAATCGTGACCCCCTCCGGCGAGTCTCCGCAGCAGTGACCTCGCCAACGACCGGCCATGACCGGCGCACCCGTCCTGTGAGCACGGCCATCACCACCGAGAGCATCCCATGTCCATCCAACGCCTGAACTGGTTCGAGCGCAACATCGAGAAAATCGTCGCCGGCGTGGCCGGCGCTTCGCTGCTGGGCGTGGTGGCCTACCAGCTCTCGCGTCCTCCGACCGAAGTGGAAGTGATGCGCAAGCAGGTACCGATGGAGAAGGTCCGCGACGTGCTCAAGCAGCACGCCGACGAGGTCCGCGTGCAGGCCAGCGACGCCGATGCCGACAGGGACCTGCGGTCGCGCAACGTGCAGACGGACATGGCGGCGGCCTTCGCCGCGAGGCTGACCGGCATGCGCTCCGTCGCGCTGGCCGGCACGTGGCCCACCAACCCCGTCCCCGGCGGCGGCTCGACCCAGCAGATTGGCGAGGCCGTCCGTCTCACCGTCCCCGCCCTGGCGGTCCTGAGCAAGCCCGTCGTCAGGACCTTCTGGTCCACGATTCATCCTTCGGAGATCGCCGCCGCCCCCGAACTCTCCCAGCTCATCGCCGCCAAGGAAGCCCCTTTCGATCACCCCGGTGTCTCCGTGGAACTCTCGCTGAACGGCCAGCGCCTCCGCGAACTGCTGCGCGGCGCCAACATCCAGCCGTTCTGGTACGAGCCCACCACCGCGGTCGTCGCGGTCCAGATCGAACGCGAGGAGCAGCAGCCCGACGGCACCTGGTCAGCCGCAACGGTCCTCCCCCCGATGCCCGGGCGTACCACCCTCGTCGAACGACTCCGCCAGAACGAGTTCGATGACCGCAGCCTCGCCGAGACAGCCTTCAGTCTCGCCACGGAGATCCAGCGCCCGGCCTGGTACCGCCAGGCCGTGCTGAAGGGTGCCGAGGTCGGAATGGCCTACGTGTCGCCGATGGACGCCGAACGCGTCGGTGATGCGCAGGGCAGAATCCGCACCCTGCGTCAGGATATTGACCAGATCGACGCTCGCATCCGCGCTCTGGAGACCGAACTGAACCGTCTGCGTCAGCAGGGCGGCGGGACGCCGCAGCCCGGGCGTGGCCCCGGCGGAGGCGCTGGGGGTGGCGGTATAGGTGGCGGCGGAGGAGGTGGCGGCATCGGTGGGGGTGGTGGTGGGCGCCCGCCCGCATCCGGCCCTCAGCAGGCCCGCATCCAGGAGTTGGAGCGGCGGGTCGATGAGTTCCAGAGACAGCGTCAGGACAAACTCGATGAGATTGAGCGTCTGCGCAATCCCGCGCCGACCGCTCCGGCCGTACCCCCGACCCCGACCGGCATGCAGGACCGCGGGGTCTCGCCGATCTTGCTCTCCAACGACGTTCGCCTGCTGGCGCACGACCCCAGCGCCAAACCCGGTCGGACCTACCGCTACCGGGCGATCGTCAAGCTCACCAACCCCGTCTTCGCCCGTGGCAACTTCATCGCTGAGAATCAGGCCGCACTCACCGAGCAACTGACCATCAGCACCGTGCCCAGTGATTGGTCCGCGGCCGTCCGTGTCGACGATCGAACGTACTTCTTCGTGACCAGCGCGACCGGCCCGAACCCGCTGGCTTCGGGAGGCCTGATCCAGAACCACAGCGCCGCCGCCGAGGTCTTCACGTTCACGTGGGGGCACTGGCGCTCCGGCCGCGTGAACCTGACGCCCGGCGACATCATCGCCGCGAAGGTGACGATCCCGGACTTCAAGCGGATCGAGGCCGAGGGTGGACACGACGATGCCGCGCCGCCCCAGGATCCCGGGCAGCCCCCGCCCGGACTGCCGCCGGGTGGCCCCGGTGGTCGCGAAGGTCCGTCACCGGGCGGCGGGCCCGGTGCCGGCGGCGGTGGAATCGGCGCGCCTGGCGGTGGTGGGTTGACTCCGGGAGGCGGGGGTGCGCCGGGCGGAGGCCCTCGCCCGGGTGGTCAGCCCGCTCCAGCCCCGGTGCCTGTGCTCCCCTCGACGGACATGCTGGTCAGCACCGAGGCGTTCCTGCTCGATGTCGTGCCCGTGGCCCAGGGGACAATCGGGATCGGTGGAGGCGCCAGAACCCTGTTCATCGCGGTCGTGCGCGAGGAAGCCGGGAGGATCGTGCACCTGCCGCCCGTGACACAGCGCCTGCCCGACAACGAGCCCGGACTGATCGAACACAACGAACGGATCAGCGACTATCAGCGGCTGCAGCGTGCGGCCGAGGATGGTGCCGGGCAGCTCCGTGCCGGAGCGGGCACGGGGACAGGTTCCGGCTCCTGATACGTACGAAGCATGAACAAACGATCTGCATGATCCGTACTTCATCCAAACTGATTGGATGATGGTCCGGCCTGCGCAGAGAGTGTGTGAGATCGGTGTAAAACCCGTCAGCGGGCGTGGACGGGGGTGAAAAAAAATTTCCGACGCTTGACCGAGACGTGTCGGGGTCTACACTCTCGACCCACCCGCAGATGCCCAATCCGCGGGGGCGTGAGCGGACATCGAGCGATCGATGCCGCCGGTATCACGCGACGATCTTTGACAACCGGATACGACAGACGGTTCTTCTGTCCAGAGGACGGCGGCGACGTCGCGGTGTTCTGGGCGGAAAGACAGCGAAAGAATCAAGGCAAGATCGAGCGACTGAAAGCGAGTCAGCCCCGCGGCCCGGGTCCAACCGGTCCGATGGGCTGAGTAATCGAAACTCAAAGTGTGGTTGAACAACGATCGGCGGCCCAGGGTCACCAAGGACACACGTCCGAGGCGGCGTCGGGTTGACGTGATCGGGCCACAAGGGCGCACGGTGGATGTCTTGGCATCGAGAGGCGATGAAGGACGTAGGAACCTGCGATAAGCCAGAGGGAGCCGGTAACCAGGCACTGATCTCTGGATCTCCGAATGGGGCAACCCACCCGCAAGGGTACCCGGCGCTGAATGCATAGGCGCCGAGGAGCGAACGCAGGGAACTGAAACATCTCAGTACCTGCAGGAAAGGAAAGCAACGCGACTCCGTGAGTAGCGGCGAGCGAAAGCGGATGAACCGGCAAAGCGCGTGAACAGGTTGGAATACCTGACCAGAGAAGGTGAAAGTCCTGTAGCCGCGACCCGGGGATGCCCACGAGTAGGTTCCAGCTCGGGGAACTGGGACTGAATATGGGGGGTCCACCCTCCAAGGCTGAGCACTCCTCGATGACCGATAGCGAATCAGTAAGGCGACTGAACGATGAAAAGCACCGTGATAAACGGAATGAAAGAGTACCTGAAACCGTGCGCTTACAAGCGGTCGGAGCCCCTCACGGGGTGACGGCGTGCCTTTTGCATAATGAGCCTGCGAGTTAGTCTGTACGGCGAGCTTAAGACCTAACGGGTCGGAAGCGGAGCGAAAGCGAGTCTGAATAGGGCGTCAAGTCGTACGGGCTAGACACGAAACCTAAGTGATCTACCGTTGGCCAGACTGAAGGGCGGGTAACACCGCCTGGAGGGTCGAACGCGTGAACGTTGAAAAGTTCTGCGATGAGCTGACGGGAGGACTAAAAGTGTAATCAAACTGGGAGATAGCTTGTTCTTTCCGAAATACCTTTAGGGGTAGCCTCGTGCGTCACCCTGCGGGGGTAGAGCGACTGGATGGACTTGAGGGCCTACCCGGCCACTCGGTCCAACCAAACTCCGAATACCGCAGGGGTTGGCACGGGAGAAAGACTTCGAGTGACAATATCCGAGGTCAAAAGGAGAAAAATCCAGACCACCGGCTAAGGCCCCGAATCATCGCTGAGTTCGAAAGGAAGTCAGACTGCTGCGACATCCAGGATGTTGGCTTAGAAGCAGCCATCATTTAAAGAGTGCGTAACAGCTCACTGGACGAGGAGTTTGGCGCCGAAAATGATCGGGAATAAGCGATGAGCCGAAGCCGTGGACTCTCACGAGTGGTAGGAAAGCGTTGCTGGTGCGGTGAAGCGGTCCGGGAACGGTCCGTGGAGCGCCCGCAAGTGAACATGCAGGCTTGAGTAACGATAAAGCGGGTGAAAATCCCGCTCGCCGTAAGCCTAAGGTTTCCTGGGGAAGGTCAATCCGCCCAGGGTTAGCCGGGTCCTAAGACGAGGCCGAAAGGCGTAGTCGATGGAAATCAGGTCAATAGTCCTGAGCCAATGCCCATCAAGGTTCGAAGCCGCGGACACCACGGGACTGCCAGATGTCCAGGCCCTTGTGGCCGGTGTGGTGAAAGCGGTTTCCGAGAAAAGCCGGGCGTGCCCGTACTCAAACTGACACAGGTAGGCGAGGCGAATAGCCTCAGGCGCTCGAGAGAACGGTCGTGAAGGAACTAGGCAAGTTCACCCCGTAAGTTCGCAAGAAGGGGGCCCGTCTCGCAAGAGCGGGCGCAGAGAAAAGGCTCTGGGAACTGTTTATCAAAAACACAGCTCTGTGCCAACTCGCAAGAGGATGTATACAGAGTGACGCTTGCCCGATACCGGAAGGTCAAGAGAGTGGGTCAGCGAAAGCGAAGCTCGCAATCTAAGCCCCGGTGAATGGCGGCCGTAACTATGACGGTCCTAAGGTAGCGAAGTTCCTTGTCGGGTAAGTTCCGACGCGCATGAATAGCGTAATCACTGGAGCACTGTCTCCACGACCGACTCGGTGAAATAGTAGTGGCGGTGAAGATACCGCCTCCCCGCAGCAAGACGGAAAGACCCCGTGGACCTTTACTGTAGGTTCTCATTGGTCACGAGCATGAACTGCGTAGGATAGGTGGGAGCCTTTGACCTCATGGTTTCGGCCATGAGTAGGCACCGGTGAAATACCACCCTGTTTACGTTTGTGACCTAACGTTGATTCCCGTGAATCCGGGCGACGAACAGTGGGAGCTGGGCAGTTTGACTGGGGCGGTCTCCTCCAAAAGAGTAACGGAGGAGTACAACGGTCGGTTCAGCACGGATGGAAACCGTGCCGAGAGTGCAAGGGCACAAACCGGCTTTACTGCAAGACCGACGGGTCGCGCAGTCGCGAAAGCGGGTCCTAGTGATCCTGCGATCCCGTGTGGAAGGGTCGTAGCTCAACGGATAAAAGGTACCCCGGGGATAACAGGCTGATCGCGCCCGAGCGTCCATAGCGGCGGCGCGGTTTGGCACCTCGATGTCGGCCCATCACATCCTGGGGCTGAAGGCGGTCCCAAGGGTTCGGCTGTTCGCCGATTAAAGTGGTACGCGAGCTGGGTTCAGACCGGCGTGAGCCAGGTCGGTCCCTATCTGCTGTGGGCGCTCCAAGCTTGAGAGGAGTCAACCTTAGTACGAGAGGATTGGGTTGGACGGACCCCTGGTGATCCAGTTGGACTGCTTAGTCCACCGCTGGGTAGCTACGTCCGGCAGGGATAACCGCTGAAAGCATCTAAGCGGGAAGCCCCCCTCAAGACCAGGCTTGGTTGTCGCAAGACGAAAGACCCCTGGTAGACCACCAGGTTGATAGGCCGCGCGTGCACGGGCTGAGAGGCCCTCAGCGGAGCGGTACTAACGGTCGAAGGTCCGGTCACGTCAACCGGGCGCCGCCTGGCGCCCCGTTCCGGCGTGTCCTTTTGTTCTCCACATGAGTTTTCCTCGCTTCAGCCTCGGTCTTGCCTCGGTTCTTTCGCTCGCCGGTCTCCCCGGCGCCGTCTGTTCTCCGGTTCACTCCCCGGCCGCGGCCTGATCGCCTCGTCCGGATTTGTCGGTGACCACAGGCAACGGGAGACACCTGTTCCCATCCCGAACACAGCAGTTAAGCCGTTGCCGCCGATGATACTGTTCAGCGGGAAAGTAGGTCGTTGCCGACGCTTGACCCCGGCCAGGTAAACCTGGTCGGGGTCTTTTCATTTTTCCCATCCGTGCACGCGCGCCCCATACCCGCCAGGCTCCCCCGAACGGTCGCTCACACCCGAACTCCCCGGTTACCCGGACCCTCCTGCATCTGCGCCTCGGTTCCCGTGCGGCTGGTCTTTCGATGGCCTCGGCCCCCTAGGCTTCTTTCCTGATGCTTCCGAGCGGGACCTCACTTCCGGATTCCACCGTGGGCCAGCCGTCCGTGGCATCTCCAACGCCCGCGCTTGAGTCACCCCTCGGGACGCCCGCTCCGGTCGTCGCCGCGATGACGGTCTGCCTCCCGGTCTACAAGGAATCCGCATCGGCCGCTCAGGCCGTGCGAGAGGTTGTGGCCTTCGCGCTGCGCCACCCGGAGATCGAGCTGATTTTCACCGACGACGGCTCCCCCGATGACACGCCCGACATCATCGAGCGTGAAATCCTGGCCGCCGAGATCGCCCACCCGGGCCTGACCGGGCGCGTACGCCTGATCCGGGGCGGCGTGAACCGCGGCAAGGCCGGCGTGATCCGCCTTGCCATCGAGCGACTCACCGGCGACCCCCTGTCGGGCCCTGCCCGGCCAGCGGCCGCACCCATCTTCGTGTTCATGGACGGCGACCTGGCCTACGACCCGGACCACCTGCTCGAAATGCGTCGCATGCTCGAGCAGTACGACGTGGTGATCGGCTCGCGCCACATGTCCGAGGCCGGTCGCGGGCCCCAGGGCCTGCTCCGCCGTGTCATGGGCGTGGTGTTCAACACGCTCTCGCGGATCTGCCTCCGGCGTGCATACCGCGACACCCAGGCGGGGCTCAAGGGCTTCCGCACGACCGCCGCCCGCGAGATCTTCAGCCGGCTGACCGTCACCGACTTCTCGTTCGATGTGGAGCTGCTCTTCATCGCGCGCAAGCGCGGGTACTCGATCGGGGAGATGCCCGCCACCGTCAGCGCCGAGCACCGCCGCGTGCCCTCGAACGTCCGTCTGTTCCGCGACCCGCTGCGGATGTTCCTGAGTTTGCTCAGGATCCGCCTCAACGCCTGGCGCGGGCGCTACCGCTAATCCGGCGCTGAGCCAGCGACGGAACCGGCCGCGCCACGCCCTCAAGCCCGATTCGCGCGCACCCCGCACTACGCCCATGCAACGCCTGGTCCTGCTCAGTTTCGATGCCGAGGAGTTCGATATCCCCGCCGAGTACGGCTGCACCATCGGCGCCGACGAACAGTTGAGGGTCGGCGGTGAGGGCGTGCGGCGCGTGCTGGGCTTGCTGGAACGCGCCGGCGTTCGCGCGACCTTCTTCACCACCGCCGTCTTCGCCCGCGCATTTCCTGATCTGGTCCGCCGCATGATCGGCGAAGGACACGAACTGGCCTCGCACGGCTACGCGCACTCGTCGTGGACCGACGACGACCTGGCCCGCTCGCGGTGCGCCTTGCAGGAGATCGCCGGCGTCCCCGTCGCGGGATTCCGGCGCCCCCGGATGGCCCCGACCAGTGCTCGCAGGGTGCTCGAGGCCGGCTATCGCTACAACTCCTCGGAGAATCCCATCTGGCTTCCGGGGCGCTACAACCGGTTCTTCCGACCGCGCCGTGCCTACTGGGCACTTCTGGATCATGCCGGCGAGGGCTCCTCGCGCGTGCAGGTCCCCAGGTCACAGGCCGACGCACTCCTGTACATTCCCGCCAGTGCCGCGCCGCTGCTGCGCTGGCCTCTGTTCTGGCTCGCGTTCAAGCGCGCCCCACTCTGCTGCACACGCCTGGCGACGCGAGCCTGCCTCGCTCGCGACGGCTACGCCGCACTTTACTTTCACCCCTGGGAGTTCTGCGACCTGACCGCCGACGGCGGCTACGCCCTGCCAACTCGCGTCCGCCAGCCCGACGGCGATCGGCTCCTGGACCGGCTCGCCCGCTACATCACCTGGGCCAGACAACTTCCCGGAGTCGCCTTCGCCACCTATGCCGACCTTGATGCACGGATCCGTGACCGCCGATGGGTATTCTCCCCTCGGGCGATCCGGCCCGAATGCGATTGACTGCACATCGCCAGCACGTCCACTCCCGCGAGGCCACGCATCGAACCGCCACGATCAGAGACCTCGACCGATCATCGGCCCTCCGCGCCGGCCAGTGCCGGCGACGCCCTCACTCACGCCCAGCAGATGAAGCCGGCGCCGCGCCCGGGGCTTCTGGCCAGACTCCTGACGCATCTCACAACACCCGCTCGCTGGACTGACCCCGCCAACAACCGCACCGCGTGGGCCCTCTGGGCCGTCACCGCGATCGTCCTCTGCGTGCTGGTCGCCGTGAAGCCCGACGCCAACTCGGTGACGGCCAACTACCGCCTCGCAGCGCTGGCGTGGCTGGAGGGGCGGCCGATGTACGCGCCAGGTGCGGACGGCTGGCTCTACCCGCCGCAGTCGGCGATGCTCTACGTGCCGTTCGCGGCCCCCTCGATGCTGGGCGCGCAGGGGCTGGTTGTCGGCGAGTGTCTCTGGCGCGTGGCCTGCGTCGGGTTGCTGGCGCTGGGCGTCTTCCGGCTGTCGAACCTGCTGAACACGAGGCCCGCCACGCCTTCATCGTGGTTCTTTGTCATGACGCTCCTCACGCTGCCCGGGGCGATCGGCAGCCTGCGCAACGGGCAGGCCAATGTCCCGCTGGCAGCGACGATCGTCCTGACCTTCGAGGCACTCGCCCGTGCCCGGTGGTGGGGTGGCGTCGGTTGGGCGATTCTCGGACTGATGACCAAGCCGCTCGGCGTGGTCACGCTCCTGCTCGCCGGAGCGGTGCACTGCACGAAACTCTGGTGGCGTATGGCGCTGGGCGTCGGCCTGTTCCTGCTGCTGCCTTTGCTCCACACCGACTGGACCTACGCCCTCGGGCAGTACCGGGAGGGGATCGCCAAGATGAGCGAGGCCGCGGCGTTCGACGGAAGGCGGTTCGCGGACCTGGGCGGGCTGCTCGCGACCTTCGGCCTCGATCCGCCGGACTGGCTGATGACGGCGGTGCGGGGAGCCGCTGCCGTGGGGGTGCTCGGGCTGGTCTGGCTGGCGCACCGGCGGATGCCGCCTCACCTGGCGGCCCTGGTGGCGGTCTTGCTGACCGCCGGTTATCTCGTGCTGATGAACCCCAGGACCGAAGGCAACTCGTACGTGATCCTGGCGCCGGGAGCCGCGGCGCTGGCCTGCGTGGCGCTCTTCGGGAGGGGTGCGCCGACAAGCCGGCGCGGCGGAGTGGCCGCGTGGTTGCTCGTGGGCGCATGTGTCGTGCTCGGCACCGCCCACCTGTTCAACATCGGCGTTGGCAAGGACTACTGGATCCGCCCGCTGGTCGCGATCCTGCTGGCTTCGGCGGCGACGGCGTGGGTGCTCCGGGCCGCGGCGGCGGGAGTCGCTCCCAATACGCTTGAGCGGGAAGGCCAACCCTCGCCGGGCTCCGATGATCCACGGCCCATCACGCGGTGAGCGCCGTGCGGTATCATGCGAATCAAGCCGGGCAGGGGCTCGCGGCGGGCTCTGGCGGTGCGTTTCTCGCGGCGACTCGACGCAGGCCATCCGCTTCGCTGTGAGTCACTGGCGGGTATCACCGGGCCTCACACTGGACATTGCCGGGCATCGCACCAACGGAGTCGAACCGATGACCACACCTCACCCCCACCATCCGTCCATTCGCCTCTACGACGGCGAGATCGACTCTCTGCTGGCCGCGGAACTTTCGCCGGAGCGGGTCAGCCTGCTCCCGGGGCAGGGTGCCGTGCCGAGCGAGGACGGCGCAGTCTCCGCCAACGAGCGCATCCGGATCATGTGGGGGCAGGACCTGCTCCGCGACGTGCTCGACGGGCGCTACCGTGCGATCGTCTGCGGCGTGAACGACACCGACAACTCCCGCGGCATCGTCGCGCAGATCGTCGAACTCGTGCACACCAGCCAGTGGACCGCGCGGAGCGTCACCTCGTACGCCAGGATGTTCCAGGAGTCCGTCGCCATTCACGCCGCGCGCGACCGCGAGCCCTATGTCCTGAAGATCGACCTCGACAGCCTGCTGGTGCTCGGCCTGCTCCGGCCCAGGGGGCGCGATCACTTCACCGTGGAGGATCTCAGCCGGGGCTTCTCAACCGTCGCCAAGATGCTCCACGACCGCAAGGACCGCCTCCCCGTCGCCAGCGTCAGTTTCCTCAACGCCCGGGCCAACCGCCTCGTCGATGCCAACGCCGAGGAGCCGAGTTTCGAGACCGTCCTGCGAACGATGTTCAACGCCGGGTTCCGCGGCGACATCTACACCGCCCCGGCGATGTGGAGGTACGGGCACGTCGGCGTCTTCCCCAGTTACCCCTTCCCGCCGGGGGTCAGCCGCATGCGCGAGGGTAGTTCCTGATCAGGGTGCCCGACAGACGCGAACCACCGGCCTCCTCAGGAGTGCAGCCACATCATGGACCACCGGGCCATCATCCGCAGGCTGGAGGTCTTCCCCGCCGCGCTCACGGCGCTGCTGGACCGCGTCACCCCCGAGGAGGCCCGTACACGCTCCCCCTCCGGCGCGTGGGCCGTGGTCGAGGTGGTCGCACATCTGGTCGATGAGGAAGTCGAGGACTTCAGGACGCGCCTGCGACTGACGCTGGAAGACCCCACGTCGGAGTGGCCGCCGATCGACCCCGAGGGATGGGCCGCGAAGCGGGCGTACATCGATCAGGACCTCCGACGACTGCTCGAACTTTTCTCAGCCGAGCGTGCCGAGTCGGTCCGGTGGCTGCGCACACTGGAGGATGCGGACTGGATGCGTTCACACCAGCACCCGCGGATCGGCCCGATCCGCGCGGGCGACCTGCTGGCCTCATGGGCCGCGCACGATGCGCTGCACCTGCGCCAGATCGCCAAGAGGCTCCACGAGCGCGCAAGCCTGGATGCCCAGGGATTCGTCACGCTGTACGCGGGCCAGTGGGGGGGCTGACCCCCACGCACATACGCAGGGCACGCACGCAGCGCGACGGCCAGGGGGAGTCAGGGATGGTCGGCAGGCGTGGCTCAGTACTTGCGGATGACCGCGCGCACGATGCCCTGGACCTTGCACTCGCGCACGATGATCGGCGCGAACGCGGGGTTGGCCGGCTGCAGGCGGATGTAGTCCGACTCGCGGTAGAACGTCTTCAGCGTGGTCTGCCCGTCGGGGAGAAGCGCCACGACCCGGTCGCCGTTGCCCGCGACATCGGTCCGCTCGACCAGGACAAAGTCCCCGTCGAAAATGCCCTCGTCCTTCATCGACTCGCCCTCCACCTTGAGCGCGAACATGGACGAGCTCTTCCCCGGGCGCGGGGTCAGGATGCTGCCCACGTCGATCTCGTCGGTATCGGCCACTTTCTCGATCGGATACCCGGCGGCGATCTTGCCGACCAGCGGGAAGCGCAGCGGGCGGGCCTCGTCGGGCACCGCCACGCCCTCAGCGATCGACAAAGAGCGTGCCTTGTTGGCCTCGCGGACCAGCGCGCCCTTCTTGATGAGCGCTTCGACGTGCTCGAACACGGTGACCTTGCTGACGCCGATCTGGTCGGCCAACTCCTGCATCGTCGGCGAATAGCCGTGGCGAACGCGCCAGTCGCGGATGAGCGACAGGATGCGCAGCTGCTTGGGCGTGAGGTTCATGGGTGATCTCCGAGGTGAAGGTTCGTGTTCCGGATCGGGTCGGTGCCGCTGTCCATCCTGAGGCGACCCAGGAGGTCAGAACGTGGTGTGCCGAGGTCAGGCTGCCCAGCAGGCTCCGGTGCTGGTGGACCAGGGTGGATTCAGCCGCAACTGCCGCTGCCGCCAGCAACGCCAGGTCGCCGGCACGTCCCTGCCCTCCGACAGGTCCGCCGCATGGCTCCCGTGAATCGCAGCCGCGCTCCACAGGCCACTCCGCCGGGCGGGGCAGCAGGGACTCCTCGGTGCCGATGTACGCCACGAGAAAGTCCCCTCCCGGCCCAAGGCACAGCAGCGGGACCTGATCGGCCGTCGGGCTTGGCACATCACGGAACGGATCGCGAGGCTCCGGAGACAGCATGGATGCTCCCTTCTGCAGGCGGGCTGAGACGGGCACGGGCCGAGTCCCAGCGTCGTCATGCTTCCGGGTTCCACCCGTCGCAGCGTGTTCGGGAGGGCGTCACAGTCACCTGTGCGTGCCGTCCCGTCTTGAGCGTTGCCGCGGTCGTCGATTCCACGCGACCGTGTGTTCTTGTGTGTCAGTCCATCAACCACGAATCAACAGATCCTGCACATCATTTCCCATCGGCACTTGCACCCGGACTCCCGTAACTTCTCCGACAGATCCGTTTGGGAAAGGATAGCCGATCATCGACCACACGGCAAGGTCATTCCGTACATTTTCAAGACATCCGTTATGGATTATCCACAGGGTCATGCACTGGGCATGACGTCTAGGCCTGCGGATCACAACACCCCAGATAGATCAAGTATTAGCCTGAAAGGCCGAAAAATCGACCAGTCTCACGCTTCTTGCGCGGTCCGCTCGATCCAGGTCCCCGAACGGCGGATGAGCCGGCGAAGTTCGAGCACTGTCAGGTCCGCACGAAGGCTGGACTGATCGACGCCCAGAGCCCGTCCCAGATCGTCCGGGGTTCGAGGCTCATCGAGAGCGGCGATGATGCGTTGCTGCCGGTCGTTGAGCCCGAGCAGCCGGAGGGGCTTCGGCTCGGTTTCCGTCGTCACCGGTGGCGGGGCAGGGTCGACGAAGAGATCAGGGTGTGGCTGGGCAGAGGCGTAGCGCGCCTCGTGCGTGCCGTGGTAGAGGTGACGGGCCGGCTGGTGCAGTTCATCCAGGACATCGTTGGGCGAGATGGCCAGGCTGGCCCCGCCGGTTTTGAGCAGGTGGAGCGTGCCTTCCGATGCCGTGGAATCGACGCGCCCCGGAACCGCGAACACCTCCCGCCCGTGGTCCTCGGCCGCCAGCCGTGCGGTGATCAGGGCGCCGGAGCCCTTGCCCGCCTCGATGACGATGATCCCCAGCGAGAGCCCGGAGATGATCCGGTTGCGGGCGGGGAAGTTCTCTGCGGAGGGGGGCGTGTTGATCGGGAGTTCAGAGATTACGCACCCGTGCGGCGTCCCCTCGGCGCCGACGATCTGGTCAAACAGCGCCCGGTTCTCATCCGGGTAGCAGTGGCCAAGCCCGCACCCGAGCACGACGATCGTCCTCCCGCCGACGCGCAGGGCGGCCCGGTGTGCGGCCGAGTCGATCCCGCGAGCACCACCGGAGACGATGGTCAGCCCGGCCCCGGCCAGGTGTCCCGCAAACCGCTCGGCCTGTTCCAGGCCGTAGTGGGTGCACTGACGCGAGCCGACCAGCCCGACGGGATACCGGTCACGTTCACTCGGATCGAGTTGCCCGCGGATGTACAGCACCGGCGGCGGGTCGGCGATCTGCCTGAGAAGGGCGGGGTAGCCGGGGTCGTCGATACCCAGCAGGTGTACGCCCAGGCGCTGCGCCGCCCCGATCTCGCGTTCCGCGTCGGCACGGGCGGTCGAGCGCTCGCCGAACATCCGTGACACCACCTTCGGGCCGAAGCCGTGGATCAGCCGCAGGCGTTCGGGAGAGGCCTCGAGCACAGCCCGTGCCGAGCCCAACTGGCCGACCGCGCGACCGATCAGCACCGGCCCGAGGCCCGGTGTCATCGTGAGGGTGAGCAGATCGAGCGTGGTGGGGGTCATGCGCAGGGTGTGCAGAACTTGTGCAGAACTTATGCGGAACTTGTGAGGGGTATCTGCCGGGTGCTGAGCATACCTGAGCGAAATCCGGAAGGGTTGCCCGCTTTGCGGGTTGTCAGGGGGGTGGAGCCGATATTCACCGGGTATGGACGCTGTCAAACGATGTGTCGTGCGCGATGAACGATCTCCCCGGGCGTTCCATGGGCCTTGGGGGCGAGGCTCCCTCTGGCGGTGCGTCAGCCGCGGGGTCGGGGTGATGGCCCTGTGCGTGGTGGCCACGATCGCACCGGGGTGCGGGGGTGGATCGCTTCAGATGCCGTGGGACCGCTCGCCCGAGCCGTCCTCGCGTCCAACCTCTCGGCCCACGGATACTGCCACGGCGCCCGGCGGCGGCGGGCCGAACGTCGAGCGCGGCACGCTGCCGGGCATCGTCGGTGAACCGGAGGTGCGCATCCGGATCAACCGCGGCGTCAACCGCGTGCGCATCGACCTGGCCAACGCCCCGGTCGGTGCCCGCACGATCTGGGTCACCACCGCCGGCTCACGGCGTCCCCCCGCGCGCATGGTCGCGCCGGTGGAGGCCCGCCTCTCCGGGCCCGGGTGGGAACTCACCGACGCCTCCGGGCTGGTCGGCCGGTTCGATCGAGACGGCGAACTGCGCATGGGCGTGGTGGATGTGGCGCCGGCGACGCTGGCCGGCAGTCCGAACGTCCCGCTGGCCTCGCCGCGCGGCACCGCGGCCGGGGTCGCCTTGACCGGCGCGACCACGGGCAGGCTCGCGTCGATGGGGCCGATGCTGGTGCTCGACGGGCGGCGTTACACCGGCATCGTCGCGCTGACTCCGCGCTCCGACCTGGGACTGACGGCCTTCGACGTCGTCGAGCAGGTCGGTGTCGAGGAGTACCTCAAGGGTGTTGTTTCTGCGGAGATGTTCCGCACCTGGCCGCTGGCCGCCTTCGAGATGCAGGCGATTGCCGCGCGCAGTTACGCGCTGCACGAGCGCCAGCGCGCCCGGCTGGCCGGGCAGGCCTTCGACCTGGAGGCCAGCACCGCCGACCAGGCCTACGACGGTACCAGCGACAACCCGGTCGCCGCCCAGGCGGTGATCAACACCCGCGGCATCGTGCTCACGTGGCAGGGGCGGGTGCTGCGGGCGTACTACAGCTCGACCTCGGGCGGGCGCCCGGCCTCGGCCAAGGACACCTGGCCGATCGGCGCGGGCTTCGAGTACAACCTGGCCGGCCCGCTCCAGGCCCAGCCCCGATCGGAGATGAGCCAGTCGTCGCCCTTCTACCGCTGGACGGTAAACCGCTCGCGGAATGAACTTGCCCGGCGCCTGGGCGAGTGGGGGCAGATCAACGGGCACGATGTCCGCCAACTGCGGTCCATCGACGGCGTGCGCATCGTCGCCACCAACGACGTGGGACGGCCTACGCGGTTCGAGGTGCGCTCGCAGGGGCGATCCTTCTTCCTCTCGTCCGAGGAACTGCGCCGGGCCTGCAACCAGGAGGTCTCCGGGCTGGAGTCCATCGTCCGGGCCAACCGCGTCAACAGCGGCGACATGGAGTGGTCGATCCTCGGCGACGTGGTGACCATCCGGGGGCGGGGCTTCGGGCACGGCGTGGGCATGTGCCAGTACTCCGCCAAGGAACTGGCGGAGCGCGGCCAGACTTGGCGTTCGATGATCACGATTTTCTATCCCGGTGCGCGGGTCGAGCGGGTCTACTGATCCGCGGATTGCCGCGTGGCCGCCAGCGTCAGAGCCCGGCCATGGAGCGGATCGCCCTTGCCAGCGGCGCGGGCACGGGCATGACGCTCAGGCGTGCCTGCCGCACCAGCGCGAACTGCTCAAAGCGCCGATCGGCCTTGATCTGCTGCAGGGTGACGGGGGTCTGCAGGGCGGCGACGGGTTCCAGGTCCACCACCGCGCGGGCGGGTTCGCCGCGGGCGTTCAGGCCGGGGTGCTCGGGATCTTCGTACGCCTCGCGGGCGACCTTCGCCAGGCCGACGACCGCCTTCACGTCGCCGGTGTGGTAGACGAAGACCTCGTCGCCGCGGGCCATGGAGCGCAGCGCGATGAGCGCGGCGGGGTTGGAGACGCCCGACCACCGCGTGCGTTTCTCGCGGAGCAGGTCCTCGAAGGCGTACTCATCGGGCTCGGTCTTGACCAGGAACGCGGGCACGCCGACCTCCGATTCCACCTGATCAGGTGCGGATGACGCAGAACTCGCACGCCGCACGGAGGGACGACCCCGGCCCGAGGTTGCGGGCCCCGACGTCCCTGGCGCCGGCGGCGGCAAGGTTGAATGCGTCGTTGGCCGCGCTGACCGGCTCGACCGCGAAGAAGGGTTCGGGCGAACGGTCCGGGCGGAGTGGTGCGAAGACCACCAGGTGATCCAGTTCGGGCGAGGCGGTGATCTGCATCCCGACAACGCCCCAGTCAATCGCCGCCTGCCCGCCGAACCCGTCGAAGACCTCGTCGAGGTGCTGCGGCGGAAGCGGGGCGGGCTCCGAGAGGCGCCGCGTCAGCGCATCGCGCCGGGCCGGGCCGGTGGGGAGCATGCGCACCGTCGGGTAGCGTGCGCGGCAGGGCGCGGCGATCAGCGGCTCGGGGCAGGCCGCCAGCGGGGCGCGGGGGAAGTAGGGGTGCAGCCCGAGCGCCGCAGGAAACGTCTCGGCGGACGTGTTGGTCAGCTCCAGGTCCACGCGGAGTGCTGGGCCGTCCAGTTCGTAGCGCACGCCCAGGACAAAGGGCCACGGGAAGTTCACCTGATCGTGTTCGCGCGAATCGAACTCCAGGAGCGCCGAGACCGGCGAGCGCTCGAGGATCCGGAACGGTCGCGAACGCACGTCGCCGTGGATGGCGGTGCCGTCGGGGGAGGAGGGGCTCAGGGTGTGGCGTCGGGCGTTGAAGGTGAACGCCGCCCCGGCGACGCGGTTGGTCCACGGGGCCATGATGAAGCAGCCGGGCTTGAGCGACGGGTCCTCGCCGGGCACGTTGCGGCTGATCAGCGGCGCGCGCTGCCCCGCGATGTCGGCCTCCAGGAGCATGATCGATGCCCCGCGCCGGTGATCGATGAGGCAGCGGACGCCGTCGCGGTCGCTGGTGAGGCAGATCGGGTCCATGGTCGAGGGGCCGGTGGCTGGGCCAGAGCGCGTCATGGGCGTTGAGGCCTGCGGAGTCTGTGTGAGATCGGGATTGGAGCGGGGGCCGTGGGCTTGAACACCACACGGATGCGTGCGCGGAGAACGCACCACAGCGCAGGGCCTTCCTCACGAGGGATCAGATGGAGAGGCGTGGCGACTCAGCCGCCGTTAGATGGCGCGGTGGCGGGCTGGGCGGAGTGGGAGGGGCAGCAGGCGCCCTTCTGCTCGTTGCTCTTGGAGTTGTGCCCGCTCTCGCAGCCGGAACCGGTGCAGGCCGCGTCGCACTTGGAGTCGGCCTTGCTGTCGCAGGCCTTGTCGGAGCAGGCCTTGTCGGAGCAGGCCTTGTCAGAGCAAGCCTTGTCGGAGCAGCCCTTGTCGGAGCAGCCGGCGGCCACGGCGTTGGCCTTGCAGAGCGGGCAGTTGTCGGCGTCGTGATTTGGAGCGGAGTGATCGACCGCGGTCAGGGAGCAGTCAGAACACTTGAACCACTTGGTGTAGACGCTGTAGCCGAGAGCGGCAGTGAAGCCGATTCCGACGATGGCCGCGACCGCCGTGATGGTGGAGGATCCTGATCGACGCATGGTGGAACTCCTGCTTGCTGTCACAGACTGGCCGGGTGGGCATCGCCGGCGTGCGGGCGAATGGGCATCCCTCCGTGAGGGGAGCCGGACCAGTGTATGAGGAATATACCCCCAATGCCGGGGCCGGGTTGCCCGAACCTGGTGCTTCCGTGTCGGGGTCTGTACGCCTCCGTCGCCCTGTCCGAACACCTCCACGCGAGCGGTGCCGATCGGATGGTCCGATAGGGACGGCCAGATCGTGCAACACGGCGTGAGGGCACAGCCTGAAACGGGCGATGCAGTGGGCGAGCCCGAAGGGGCGAGAACAGGGTTCAGAGGCCGAGTATTTGGGTCGATAGACCGCGGTTGACCGACGATCGGGCCGCACCGCCGGTGGTGCGGCGCGGTGCATCGGCGTATCCCCTCAGAACTGCGAGGCGCCAGACCCATGAACACCGAGGATGCCCGGGCTGTGGATGGCGGCCTTGAGCCCACCGCGGACAGTGTCGCGTCCGCGGCGGGAGGTGTGCCCGGATCGGCGGAGCTGGGCGATCAGGCGTTGTCGTTCCTGAACTCGATCGGGTCGCAGTTGGAGAGCCTGCGCAAGGTCGCTGCGGAGAACGTGTCCCGGAGTCAGGCGCTGTCGGCGAAAGCGGCCGAGCTGGACGCGAAGCGCGCCGAACTGGAGTTGCGCGAGGGAGCCCTTCGCGAGGAGACCGAGCGCCGCGAGCGCGAACTGGCGGAACGTGAGGCACGCCTGAAGGACGACCTGCGCGCGCTGGAGGAGAGCCTCAGCGAGGCTTCTCGCCGGCAGAATGAATCGCTCGAGCGGGAGCGTTCGACGCGTGAGGCGCTGGAGGCCGGGCTGAACGATCTGCGGGTGCAGCGTGAACGCTGGGAGGCCGAGCGTGCCGAGCGTCTTGCCGAGCTGGAGGCCCGCTCGGGTGAACTGTCGCGTGCCGAGGAGGCCTTCCGCGAGCATCGCCAGGAAGTCGATCGCCGTGCGGGCGAGGCGGGCGTGCTGGCCGAGCAGACGGCGTCGCAGCGTGCGGAACTCGAATCGCTGCGGGAGGAACTGTCGCGCCGCGAGCAGGCGCTGCGCCAGCAGGCCGAAGAGGCCGCCGAGGCCCGTCGAGAGGCGGAGGCGCTGTTTGCCCACGCCACGCAGAGCGCCGCGGACGCGGAGAGCCACCGGTCGCGGATTGACGAACTCCACGCCGAACTGGAGCGTGCCCGCGAGGAACGCGGGCAGCGCGACTCGGAGGTCGAGCGTCTGAACCAGGCCCTGGCGGCGCTGCAGCGGGAGCTGGAGGGCGTGAACTCTCGCCGCGCCGAACTCGAGGCGCAGGTCGCGCAGCAGGCACGGCAGATCGAACAGGGACAGCACGAGCTGGGCGAGGCCCGCGCCGCCCTTGAGCGGCTGAACAGCGAACTGGCCGGCGCTGGTGAGAGCCTCCGGCGAGAAGTCGAGGCCCTGCGTTCACAACTGGAGGAGTCCCGGACGGACCTGGAGCGCCGCGGCCAGGAATGCGACGAGGCGCACCGCGACGCCGACGGGCTCCGCCGGGAACTGCAGGCGAGCCGGGACGCCCACGAGCAGGCCCGCGCCGCCCTGGAGCGTCAGTCCGCCGAGGGCGGCACCCGCGTGTCCGACCTGACCGAGCGGCTGGAGAAGGCCCACGCCCGTGCGCAGGAACTCGAGCGTGAACTGAACACGCTGGCCATGGAGCGTGACGAAGCCCGTGACCGGCTCGACGAGGCCCGGGCGCAACTGGCCGCCGCGCAGGCACGCCCGAACATCACCACGGAGCAGGCCGAGCAGATGGAGAGCCTTCGGTCGGAGGTCGAAACCACTCGGCAGGCCCGCGAGGAGGCCGAGAAGACCGTCGCCGCCCGTGAGGAGACCCTGCGCGTGCTGGCCCAGCGCCTGCTGAACGCCGAGGAGCGGCTCGCCCAGGCCGAGCGCCGGGGTGTTGCCGCCCCCAGGGACGCGACCGCCTTCGGGCGGAACATCGAGGATGCCGAGTGGCTGGCGCTGCGTCGGCAGCGCCTGGCCAAGGTCCGCGCGTACCTTCATCGCGAGGCTCGGAAACTGCTCGCGGCCAAGGAGGGGCTGGCCAAGCGTCACCGCGAGTACGAGGAACTGCTCTCTCAGCGTGCCAAGATTTCCGAGGCATCGCGCAACCTGGCCCTCGAGCGGGCGCGTGTGCAGAAAGCCGCCGCGGCGGGGCGGTCCGCCGGCCTGGTCGCGGCGATCCTGGCGTCGGTTGCCGTCATCGGTCTGATGGCCTGGACCATCGCGGGCCAGATCGTCCCCGGGCTCTACTACGCCGAGGCGACGCTCAAGGCCGACACCGCCGGGCGCGACGCCGACATCGACGACCAGCGCCGCTGGCTGCTGGCGCACGAGCGGATGATGAAGGACCCCGACTTCTTCCGGTTCACCGCCGACCTGTTCGGGCAGCAGGCGATGGTCTCGCTGAACACGCCCGCGGCCGTCAAGGAGCGGCTCGAGCGAGACCTGACCATCAAGACCCACGAGCCCGGGCAGCTGACGCTGCAACTGCGCGGGCAGGGGCGCGACCGCACCGCTCGCGAACTGGAGACCATCAGCCGGGCGGTCATCCTGCAGGCCAACTCCCAGCGCGACGGGCGCGACGATGCATACACCACCGCGCTGGCCCGTCCTGCGACGGCCGACCTTGATCTCGCAGAGGACCCGCGCTGGGCGGTGGTGGGCATCATCGGCGGGGGCGGGCTGCTCGGGGGCGTGCTGCTCTTTGGGGTGATCTATTCGCTGATGGCCCGCTCCAAGCAGCGCTTCGAGCAGCAACTTGCCGCCGCGGCCAACGCCTGAACCCGGTGAGGCCGGCCTCTCACGCGCATAAACGAACACCCCCCGCGCGGGCGGGGGGTGTGTGATGAATCAATTGGAGGAGTGCCGGGCGTGGTCAGGCCTTGGCGGCCTTGGCCGGGGTGTCCTTGCGGAGCCAGAACGGGCGCGGCGTTTTGGGGTCGATCGGGTCGACGTGGACGCTGCCGCGCAGGTAGACCACGCGACCGTGGCCGACGCTGTAGAGCGAGTCGTCGGTGCCGGCCTTGACCATGAAGCCGGGCTTGATCGGCGTGCCGCGCTGGCGCACGAGGATCGACCCGGGCTGGGCCATTTCGCCCTCGTAGAGCTTGATCCCGAGGTACTTGGGATTGCTCGAGCGGCCGTTCTTGGTTGAACCCTGACCCTTCTTATGTGCCATGGCAATCCCTCGGGCTGAACATCGGAACTCCCCGCACGTCGTCCGCGCAGGGCCGAAACGATACGCCCGGAACCCTGCGGGGTCCAGCAATGATCCGTGTGTGTGAACAGGGGAGCAGGGCCGAGCCGGCCCTGGGCACGCTCAGCGCATGACCCAGCGCTGTTCGATCATCGGCAGGGGGTCGTCTCCGCGGGCGCTGAGGTCACCGGGTGCGGCGAACCGCAGCATCAGCGTTTTGCGGAGAATCACGGGCTCGCTGGAGACGGTCCCGTCGGCCCGCGTGACCGGGGAGGGGGGCAGGTACGTGGCGGTCTCGCCGCTGAAGCCCGCCGCAAAGATCACGACTTCCTCGGGTCGGAGCGAAGAGGCGGCAAAGACCACCAGCCCGTCCAGAGCATTCTCCCGTCCTTGGGCAAGTGGTCCGATAATCGCGATCTGGTCCTGCAGGTTCTCGTTGCGGGCCCGCTCGATGAGTTGCGAAGTGACCGCCACGGGAACATCGCGCCCTGAGCGGACCATGCTGCCGTCGCCGGCCATCATGTCCCATGAGGGCACGAAGAGGCGGATGTCCTGGCCTGTGTTGTTGGTCACGGTGTACGTGAAGTAGTAGAAGGGGCGGACCTCACCCTTGCCCACATCGACGTTAACGATCCGCAGTGGGGTGATCTTCAGATCCAGTTGCCACGAGCGGGGGAGGGCGTCGGCCTGAGGGGCGGCGGTCCGTGGTGGCTCTTGAGCCAGTGTGGCCGGGGCGAACAGGCCCGAGATCGGCAGCGCCGCCAGGAGGGCGACAGCGATCGTGCGCGATGCGTTCGGGGTCCGGGGCGTGTGGTTCCGGGTCGGGCACATGGGTGCTGCGGGGTTGATCACGGGCAGGTCCTCGGGTTCCGCGGTGTGATGAGGGCGTAGGGCTGAAGGGGGTGGCGTTCGATCGTGCGTCGCAACAGGGAACAATGGGGCTTAGTCTACACACGCTTGGCGGGGCCGTGGAACTCTCTACGAGGGCGATGACCGGACGGCTGCATCACAGCGGCGATCGGGGTGGGCGGAAGGGTGCGGTTCCCGGGCGGTGGGCCGAGGGCGAAGCAGCATGACCGGGCTGGCGCACGATGCATCGATGGGGCGGAGCGGAGGGGCCGAGGGGCCCGGGGTGGTTGTGCGCCGTGTCGGGCCGGGGGAGCGTCGCCAGGCAGCGGCCAGGCTGCTGGGCGTTCGTCCCACGAGCCCTGACGTTTCCCAGTGGCTGGAGGATGCGGACCGGCAGGGGCTGGACCTGTCCCTGCTGTGGATGGCTCGGGCCGAAGGAGAGCCGGAGGGTGGCGAGGAGGGGCAGGTGTGCCTGGTCACCACGGGCAGCGGTCGCACGGCGACGTTCTTTGTGTCCGGCCCGGGCCTGCTGGAGCGGCTGGAGGAGCGGCGTGCGGTGATCGCCCGGCACGAACGAGCCGCGGCGATCCGCGAGGCGGGGTGTCACTTCGAGCGCTGGGCGCAGACCGGCGCACCGGAGGTGCACCTGGGGCAGGCGCTGCTGGAGCCGGGGCAGGGCGCGATCGAGGCGGCGTACGCGGACGCCGGGTTCATACGGCTGGCGGACCTGGAGTACCTGCGCCGAGACCTGCCCAAGCGTGCGCCGGAGGCGCCTGCGTGGGCGTCAGGTGTGGAGGTGCTGCCGCTGACACACTGGGGTGCGGACCTGGTCGGGGAGGGCTGGGCGCTTCTGCGGGAGGCGCTGCCCCGGACGTACGAGGGGACGCTGGACTGCCCGGCGCTGTGCGGCCTGCGTGAGATCGACGATGTGCTTGAGTCGCATCGGTCGGTGGGCGTGCACGATCCGTCGCTGTGGTTCGTGGTGCTGCAGCATGGGCGCGCGGAGGGGTGCATGCTGCTGGCGCCGGGCACCGGGGCCGACGCGGTGGAACTGGTGTACATCGGGCTGAGCCCCGCGGTGCGGGGGCGCGGGCTGGGCGCGTCGCTGTTGCAACTGGCGATGCGCGAGCTGCGCCAGCGCGGCGAGCGCACGCTGGCGTGCGCCGTGGACCGAGAGAACACGCCGGCGCTGCGGCTGTACGCGAGGCTGAAGTTCCGCTCGTTCACGCGTCGCGTGGCGATGGTGCGGTCGCTCCGCGCGCAGACCTGAGCGCTGTTGCCCCGGCGTTGTCGATTGTCCACCGTTTGTGGACAGGGCATGTGGTTGAAGGGTGGAGAAAAAATCTTCGCCCGCGCAAGTCCAGCATTTCCAGAGTGGATCGGCTCGAACCCCGGGATTTTGCTCCGCGGGGCCCTTGAGGTTTGCAAAGACGCCGTTATGTTTCTCCCCGGCCATGGTCGGCCACCGCACGTCGCGTCGCACGGTTTCCGTGTTCCGCGCCGGACGGCGGGAAAGGGATTTCGCCTTCCACACAATGGTTCCGTTTGATCGTGTTTCGCGGCCGAGCAAGGCCGTCGCACGACGGCGGTGAGTTCGCATCGTGTCCTGCCGGCCCCGGGGACGACCCGGGAGCGGTGGTCACGCGGTGGCGGCGCACCGGTTCGTGGGCGCGGTCGGTCCGCACGCACGCGGCAAGAGGTGAGCGGTGGAGACGAAGGTGACCTCCAGAGCGCGCCGGTCCGTTTCGTTGTTGGGCACGGTTGATCCAGCGGCCATGGCCGGAAGCGAGGATGATCGGCGCGGTCCGGGGGGCGTGCTGGCGGTCGCGTGCGCCGGTGGCGCATCCGATCCGCGTGACCTTCTGGAGGTCAGAGAGCGTCGGCTCCTGGGGCGGTCCGGCCACAGCGACACGAAGAGCGGGGGGATGCCGTCGCTGTCGGAAGCGGGCGAACTCTCTGAGCATGGCGTGGTGGGCGGGGGCGAGGCTCGGGTCGTCGGTGCGCACATCGTTGAGGCGAAGATCGGTGGGATCGATCGCGGGCGCGGGCCGGCGCGGATCGGCGAAGCGGTCAGGGCGGCGCTGGGGCCGGAGCGTTTCGAGCGGTACTTCGCGGCGGCCCGGTGGGCCGAATCCGACGTTGCCGGAACGTTGCGGGTGAGCCTGCCGAGCCCGTTCATCGCCACGCTGGTGCAGCGGCACCTGCGTGTCGAGATCCTGCGCGCGGTCGAGCCCCTGGGCTACTCCGACCTGGAGTGCGTGGCGCACGGGCAGGTCCACGCCGACGGTGCCGTCCCGTCGGGCACGATCGCGACGCCGATGGCTGGCCCGCCGCGAGCATTGACCGCGGGGCGCGTTCGCGGCTCGGCGGCCGCGAGGGCGCCGGTGTTCCGACGATTCCCGCTGGAGCACCTGGTCGTCGGGGCGTGCAACCGGCTGGCGGTGACGGCGTGCGACACGGCGGCGCGTCGAGCGGTGGACCGGCACACGCCGGGGGCGATGGAAGCGGGCGCGGGGGAGACCGGTGCGCGGGCATCCGGCGTTTCCGGCGGGCAGTCCGTGGGGGCGGGGGTTCAGACGCTGGTCTACATCCACGGCCCGTGCGGGACCGGGAAGACGCACATCCTGGAAGGGATCGCCCAGCGCACGCGCGAAGCCTCTCCGGGTCGCGGGGTGCGGTGCCTGTCGGGCGAGCAGTTCGTGACGGAGTACATCGGCGCGGTGCGAGCGAAGAACGTGGAGCCGTTCCGTCGCAGCATCCGCTGCGTAGAGCTGCTGTGCGTGGACGACCTGCACGCGATGCAGGGGCGCGCGGGGACGCAGGTGGAGTTGTGCGCGACCATCGACGCGGTCCGGGCGCGCGGCGGTGCGGTGATCCTGTCCGGGCCGGAGCATCCGCGGTCGATGCGGTACCTGAGCGAGTCGCTGCGATCGCGGCTGCTGTCGGGGCTGGTGGCGGAGGTGCGGCAGCCGGACGCCCAGACGGCGGCGGGGATTGTGCGCAGTGCGGCGGATCAGCGCGGGCTGGTGCTCGACGAGGCGGGGGTTTCGTGCCTGCTGCGCCGGTTGCAGGAGCAGTCGGACCGGGGCACGGTCTCGCCGCGGGACATCCTCGGCGCGGTGACGCGCGTGCAGGCGGTGCACACGCTGCTGAGCGAGCCCGGGCGGGGCGAGGGTCGCGTCGGTTTGATCACGATCGACCGGGCCCTGGGCGCGCTGGAGATCGGCCCCGGCACCGGGGGCGGGGCGGGGAGCCCTCCGTTGGGCGGCGGGCGGGCCCGGGCCCTGCGCGTGGAGGACATCCGGCGCGAGGTCTGCGCGGAACTGGACGTCAACGACGAGGAGGTGGCCTCCCGCGGGCGGCACTCGCGTGTGGTCGTGGCGCGCGCGGTCATCGCGCACCTGTCCAGACGCCTGACGACGCTGAGTTACCCGGAGATCGCGCGGGCCATGCACCGCCCGAACCACTCCACGATCATCACCGCGTGCCAGCGCCTGTCGGCCCAGTTGTCGCGCGATGAGACGGTGGACCTCGGGGCGGGGCGGGGGCAGGTCCGCCTGCGGGAACTGGTCGAGCGGCTGGCCGTCCGGCTGTCATCGCGGGATATGTCGGGTGTGCGGGCGCTCTGAGGGTTTCGTGGGGCCGGGGCTCGGCGTGCTTCGCGACTACGCTTGCGTCGTGATGCGCAGCGGATCAGTCACGGCAGGCGGGCGATCATGTCGGGCACGATCCCGTGCCTGTTTCCATGGGCGTGCCGGGGTGTGGCGGTTCGGCGCGGTCGTGGCGCTGGCGTTCCTGTGTGCGGGAACGTCCGGTGCCCATGGCGTGTGGGGGTTGAGCGCGGTGGATCGTTCGCCCGGTGCGTCGATGCCCGCGGAGAGTGCCCCGCGCGTGGCCCGTGCTGAAGACATGGCCCGCGTGCTGCGCGAGGCGATCGTGCGGACGGCCGACGGGCGCATGCCGGCCCCGCGGACCGGTGAGCCCGACCCGCGCAACCACCTGCTGCGGGCGCTGCGCCGGTTGCGCGATCCCGCGCTTGAGCCGTTGTTTTCGAACCTCTCCGAGCGGAGTGACCCGCTCCTGGCCAGCCACGGCCTTCTGGGTGCGGCGGAGTGCTCCGGGGCGGGATTCAACCTGCTGATGCTGCGCCGTGTTCCGCACGCGTCGGTTCGGTCCGCGGTGGCGCACCGGGCCGTGGAGGACGGCCTGCTCACGCCCGACGACCTGATCGACCTGATCCGCTGGCCCGAACTGGACGAGCCGACGATTGTGTTTGCCGCCGGAGCGCTGGCCACGGGCGAGATGGCGTCGTTCATCCCCCGTGCGCGGCTGCAGGACCTGGCCCTCCAGGGGACGGGGGACACGTCTCTGCTGGCGTGCGTGGTGCTTTCCCAGATCGGCGGGAGCACCCCAGGGGGCGGGCCTGGCGGGAATGGAGCGCCCGCCGGTCAGGCCGCCGTTCCCGGTCAGGCGATCGCTGACAGGATGCGAGAACACATTGAGTCGATCGACGCGCTACCGCCGGAGGCATTACGGGCGGTGATCGTGAGGATCGGAGCCCAGCGTCTGACGTCGGGCGTGAGCGTGCTGCGGGCGGCGTTTGACCGGGGAGGGGACTGGGGCACGCGGGCCGAGGCGCTCCGGGGGTTGCTGATCCTGGCCCCCGACGATGAAGGCACGCAGCAGCGGTTTCTGACGGCCTACCGCGAGGCCCTTCCGCGGGCGGTGTCCGGCGCGGCGCCCGGGACCGCTCGCGAAGAAGATCTCGGGGCGAGGATCCGGCTGGCGCTGTTCGCCGGCGATGCGGCGCTGGAGGGCGGGGACGCCGGGGCATCGCGCGTGCCGGAGTCGATCCGGGAGGCCCTGACGTCGGACCCCGACGTGCTGGTCGCGGACATCGGGCGGTTGATCACCGCGTGCGCGGTCGGCTGCGGCAGCCGGGATGACGCGGCACGAGCCCTGATCGATCACCGCCACGCGCCGAGTGCTTCGCTGGCGTTGCGGATGGGCGCGTCATTCGGCGAGGAGGTCTTGAATGGGCTGCGGCGCCGCGTGCTGGCGGGGGTGGAGCGCGATGCGGCCGTCGCCTATGTGCTGCTGGGTGAGCAGGTGTCGCGGGACCTGCTGCACTCCTCACCGGGCGGCGTGCGGGAGGTTCTGGAGCGCGCGATGGACGAGGGGAACGCGGTGCTGGTGCGCACGGTGCTGCTGGGGGGGATCCTGGGCGGGGCCAACGGCGAGCGGACCATCGCCATCGTGGATGCGATCGACGACGAGCGGCTGAACGCGGCGGCGCGGCTGACGTGGCAGGACCGCGATGCGGCGCGGGCGCTGCGGAGCGTGATGCTCGGGATGAGCGCGGTGTCGGCCATGACGCCTGCGGGTGGCCCGTCGGTGTCGGAGCGCCGGCCGGAACTGTCGCAGACGCTCGGGCGGATCGCGTTGGGGGAGGGAGCGTTGCCGTCGAGCGTGCGCGTGCAGGCGGCGTGGCTGAGCCTGCGGCTGAGCGGGCAAGACCGGGCGGCACTGGCCCGGCTTCTGGCGGAGGGGCCGTAGCGCTGAGCGAGCGGGTGAGGCTGGACAGCGCGGGCGAAAGGTCCGATAGACCGGGGCATGCACACCATGGGCATCAGCGACATCCCACTCTCCCGGCCCGACATCACGCAGGCGGAGATCGACGCGGTCGTGTCGGTGCTGAAGTCCGACCGGCTGTCGATCGGGCCGGTGCAGGAGGAGTTCGAGAGGGCGCTGGCGGCGCGGGTGGGGCGGGACTTCGGGGTGGCGTGCTCCTCGGGGACGGCGGGGCTGCACATGGTGCTGCTGGCGCTGGGGGTCGGCCCGGGCGACGAGGTGATCACCACGCCGTTCAGTTTCATCGCCTCGTCGAACGTGATCCTGTATGTCGGGGCGCGCCCGGTGTTCGTGGACATCTGCCCGAAGACGCTGAACATGGACCCGTCGCGGCTGGAGTCGGCCATCACGCGCCGGACGAAGGCGATCCTGGCGGTCGAGACGTTCGGGAACCCGGCGTACATGGACGTGTACGAGCAGATCGCCGCGCGCTACGAGCTGCCGTTGGTCGAGGACTGCTGCGAGGCGCTTGGGTGCAAACTGGGGACGAGGGCGTGCGGGAGTTTCGGGCGGGCCGGGGTCTTCGGGTTCTACCCCAACAAGCAGATCACCACCGGCGAGGGGGGCATGATCGTCACCGACGACAAGCGCCTGGCGGACCTGTGCCGTTCGCTGCGGTCGCAGGGGCGCCCGGTGCCCGCCGGGCCGACGGGCCAGGGCCACCCCTCCAGCCAGATGGCGGTGGGGATGAGCGGCGGGGGCGTGAGCAGTTCGTCGGCGTCGCACGGCGCGGCGCAGCTCGGTTCGTGGCTGACGCACGAGCGTCTGGGGTACAACTACCGCATGAGCGAGCTGCACGCGGCCCTGGGGCTGGCGCAGATCCGCCGGCTGGACGAGATCGTCGCGCGGCGGCAGCACGTCGCCGAGACCTACATGCGGCGTCTGCTGACCTCGACCGACATCGTGCTGCCCACGCTGAACGACCAGACGGTGATGTCGTGGTTCGTGTTTGTTGTACGCCTGGCCACGACCTACACCCGTGAGGAGCGCGACCGGCTCATCGCCGGTCTGCGCCGCCACGATGTCGGCGCCGCTGACTACTTCCCCTGCATCCACCTCCAGCCGTTCTACCGCGAACTGTTCGGCTACAAGCCCGGCGACTTCCCGATTGCCGAGTCGGTCTCGGCGCGCACGCTGGCGCTGCCGTTCCACAATCACCTGACCGACCGCGAGGTGGAGTTTGTCTGCCAGACACTGGAACTGATGCTGATGCGTGAGAACATCATGCGGTCGTGACCGGCCGGGCGATGGTGCAGCGCCGCGGCATCGGGCGGCGTTTGTTCGGATTTGGTTTGTCGATGCGCTGGTGCGGCCAACGGCGGTGCTCCTTTCCGGGCTTGCCTGAGCATCGAGACCCTCCAACAATGGAGGCCCTGCGGCCGGGCCGTACGGGTCGATTTCTGGAGTTCCGCCATGCCTTACGTCTGCGCGTTTACCGGCAAGAAGTCCTCGTTCGGCAAGCAGCGGACGTACCGCGGGCAGAAGATCGCCAAGGGCGGCTTCGGTCTCAAGCCCACCGGCATCACCCGCCGCAAGTTCCGCCCGAACCTGCAGAAGGTGTTGGCCCTGATCGACGGCACGCCGACCCGCGTGCTGGCCAGTGCCAAGGCGATCAAGACCGGTCTGGTCGTGAAGCCGCTGCCCCGCAAGATCGCCTACACGCGGGCGCAGAAGGCCGCCGGCAAGGCCTGAGCAGGTTCTCCACCCCCCTTCGCTCCTTCGCCCCGTCCACCGCTCAACAGCACACACGCTCACTCTGCACCACCCCCCGGCGCGGAGCGGGATTCGTCCGCGCGGCGGGGCTGCAGCCGTGGTGGGGCAGGGCCCGTGTATCATTGGGGGCTGATGAAGTGCGACCGGTGTGAGAGCGAAGCCACGGTGCACGACGTGCTCATCCGCAGCGGTCAGCGTGTCGAGCGGCACCTCTGCGAGCGGTGCGCCGCGGAAGCGGGTGTTGCGCCGCCGATCGGCGGTACCGCCGAGTCGGTGTCATCACTGCTGAGCAAGTTTGTGTCGATCCAGAGCGGCGGGTCTTCCGGCGAGCGATCGACCTCGCCGACCTGCGGCACCTGCGGGTTGACCTTCGCGAAGTTCCGCAGCGACGGGCTGATGGGCTGCCCCGACTGCTACGCAGCCTTCGAAGGGCCGCTCGGACCGCTGCTGGAACGCGCCCACGAGGGCGGAGTGCACCACGTCGGCAAGGTGCCCGTGCGTCTGCGGGGCGGGGCGCTGACGGCGCCGCAGGCCGATGCGCCCGCCGCGGAATCGGCCGATCCGGAGCGGGCCGCGCCCGCGGAGCGTCGGCGCCGCGTGGCCGCCCTGCGCCGTCGCCTGGCGGAAGCGGTGAACCACGAGCGGTACGAGGAGGCGGCGCGCCTTCGCGATGAACTGCGCACGCTGGAGCGCGACGCTCCCTCAAACCCTTCGCGTTCCGCGGAGCAGGGTGACCCGCCTGAGGACTCTCAACCCACGGACGCACCGCCCACGGAGCGTGAGCCGTGAGCACTCCCGAGAGCGACCAGCCCGACGCGGTGGCGGGGCCGCTGTCGCCCGAGTCGGTCCGGCGCGGGGCGGAGTGGCTCGTCAGCGAGGGAGTGGATACCGACGTGGTGATCTCCTGCCGCGTGCGGCTGGCGCGCAACGTGGCCGGGATGCCATTTCTGAGCCGTGCCACGCCGGAGGTGCGGCAGCGGGTGCTGTCGCGGTGCCGCGAGCGGATCGTTGCGGCGGGCCTGGCCCCGCGGACGATGTGGGTGGACGTGCACACGCTCCCGCAGATCGACCGCCAGTTGCTGGTGGAGCGGCACCTGATGAGCAAGGAGCACGCCAAGGGGGCGACGCCGGAGTGGCCCCGAGGGCTGTGCGTCTCGCTGCCGGACGAGCGCCTGGCGATCATGGTCAATGAGGAGGACCACCTGCGACTGCAGTTGATCCGCTCGGGTTTGGCCTTGAGCGAGGCGTGGCGGCAACTGGACGCGGTCGACGATGCGCTGGACGAAGCACTCGGGTACGCGTTTCACCCGCGGTTCGGCTACCTGACGGCCTGCCCGACGAACGTCGGCTGTGCCTGTCGCATGTCGGTGATGCTCCACCTTCCGGGGCTGCGGCTGATCGGCGAGATCGAGAAGGTCCGCAACGCCGCCCGGGACATGGCGCTGGTCGTGCGCGGGTTCTACGGGGAAGGGTCGGAGGCGACCGGTGACCTATTCCAACTGTCGAACCAGACAACCCTGGGCAAAGGGGAGCCGCGTCTGCTCCGGGACCTGGAAGGCGAGATCATCCCGGCGATCGTCCGTGCGGAGCGCGAGGCGCGCCGGAAACTGGTGCAGACCAGGCCCAGGGTGCTCGAGGACCAGGTCTTCCGCGCACTGGGCACGCTGAGGTATGCACGGCTCTTTCCGCCCGAGGAGGCGCTGACCCTGCTCAGCCTGGTGCGGCTGGGGCTGCACACGGGGCTGATCCAGGGCCTGTCTGACCAGCGCGTCAGCCAGTTGATCGTGCTTTCCCAGCCGGCGCACCTGCAGCGGCTGCTCGGGCGTGAAATGGATCAGCAGGCCCGGCGCGAGGCGCGGGCGGACCTGATCCGCGAGCGGCTGGCGGTGTGACGGGCCCGGGGCGTGCGGCGGATGAGGCGGAGGGATCGTCGCATCGCGTTTCGCTAGACTGCCCTGACGCCGCCCGCACTGGCGCCTGCCGGAGTTGACCCGTGCCCGACCTGTCGGTCACCGTGCCGTTCGGATTCACGTTCGACGTGCCGCGGTTCCTGCGCGCGTACATCCGGGTGGGGGTGCGCTCGGTGCAGTTCTACCGTAACGAGCAGAACCCGCCCACGCTCGGCGAAGCTTTGCGCACGGTCCAGAGCGCCGGCCTGCGCTACGACTCGATCCACGGGGTCTTCGGCCCGCACCTGAACCCCTCCAGCGACGACCCCGAGCACCGGCGGCACTGCCTGAAGGTCTACGGGGATGAAGGCCGGCTGGCTCTGGACCTGGGTGGGCCGATGGTGGTGGTGCACCCCTCGGGGCAGACCCCCGGGCTCAAGCCCCTGGCGCGCGAGGAGATCCGCGCCTATTCGGCGGCCCACTGGGTCCACCTCCACGAGTTCATGGTGGGGCTGCGAGAGATCGGCGAGCGCCTGGGCGTGACGTACCTGATCGAGAATCAACCCCTCAACTGCCCGCTGGGCGATGACCCGGTCGAACTGGCCGCCCGCGTCAAGGCGGTCGGTTCCCCGCGCGTACGGCTCTGCTACGACACCGGTCACGCGCACATCTCCGCCAGCGTTCCGGAGACCGCCCTGGCGGTGGCCGACCTCGTCGAGTACTGGCACATCCACGACAACGACGCCACCACCGACGACCACCGGATGCCCGGCGACGGCACGATCGACTGGGAGTGCTTCCGTCAAGTGCTGGCCTCGACGGGCAACCCCGCCCCGCGCATGCTCGAAGTGTTTTACGATGAGGCCCGCGTGGAGCGCCTGGCCGACGAAGGGCTCGGCGACCGCCTCCGGCGGCAGATGGCCCTCTGATGGGGCGGAGCGACGGCCATGACCACGCCACCACGATCGACCGGACCCTCGCCGGGCCCGGCTCAGGGTGTTGAGTGCGAAGCCGCGGTGCGGGTGGAGGTCTGCCTGGGGCTTGGATCGAACCTGGGTGACCGCGAGGCGATGATCCGCGGGGCCGTGTCCGCACTGCGTGAAGAGCCTGGGGTTGAGGTGGTGGCGGTGTCGCGGCTGGTCCGGAGCCGTGCCGTCGCGGTCGGACCGCGTGCTCCCGAAACGGAGGTCCTGGGGGGTGAGTACCTGAACGCCGCGGTGAAGGTGCGGACGGCACTCACACCTCTTCAGGTGCTCGACGTGTGCATGCGCATCGAGCGTCGGCTGGGGCGAGACCGGGCCGTGATGCCGCACGGGCACGCCCGCACGATCGACCTGGACCTGCTGCTCTACGCCGACCGGACCGTCCGCGAGCCGGGCCTGGTGGTGCCGCACCCCGGCCTCTCCGAGCGGCTGTTCGTGCTCGAGCCGCTGGCGGAGATCGCCGGGGAGAATCCGGTTCCCGGGTCTGGTCGTACGGTGACGCAACTCCGCGATGCACGGCGTGCCGCGGTGGGCGATGGAGAGTTGATCCGATGAGACGCGCGCGTTCACAGGCTGCGTGCTCCGGGGTGGCGGTGCTGGTCGCGGCCTCGGCATGGTCGATCTGGCCTGCACGGGTATCGGCGGAGGCGCCGGAGATCGTGTGCACATCGGCTCAGGTGTCGTCACAGGTTCCGTCACCGGGGACATTCCCGCGTCCCCCCTCCCCGCCGGCGCCTCCCGCGCTTCCGGGGCTTCCGCCCACGATTCCACCGCCCCCGGTTCCGCCCGAGCAGCCGCCCGCGGGCATCCCGCCGGGCGGAGTGCCGGGCCTGCCGCGCCCCACGCGCCCCGGTGACGGCACGCTGCGTGAGCCTGTGCCCGTGGACCCGCGGACGGTGTGGTCCGAGGCGGGACGCGCGGCCGCGAGCGGACCGATCGCGGAGCGCTACACGCTGGCGGTGCGCAGCGGCGCTCAGGCGCTGCGGCGCGAGGAGTACACGCTGCGGCTGGACTGGCCCGGCGGACGGCTGCAGGTGGATCTGGCCGCGCTCCGCGTGCACGCTGACGACGGGCTCTTTGTCGTCACCCACGCCGAGTTCCCCGGCCGGTTCTTCCGACAGGACTACGACCCGCCGCTGCGGTCCGGGGTGCTGGGCGAGCGAATGCCGCCGTTGATCCTCCCGTCGCTCACACTGGCCGAGTGGTCCGACGCGGGGGAGCCGGGCTCATCGCCGGAGTTTTCCGTGTGGCTGAGGTCGGCGGTGTGGACCAGCGCCCGGGTAGATCCGCGCGCGGCCGTCCCGGTCTATGAACTCGAAGGCATGTGCGAAGCCGGGCGGATGAGCGCCACGGTCGATGCCGCCACCGGACGGCTCCGGCGACTGGTGTTCCCGGTCCGGATCAGCGGCCCGGCGGAGGTGCTGACGCTGGACTTCACGGTGACAACACTGGAGTTGCCGGTCGTTCACGGACCGGTGGCGTCGATTCCCGACCTCTCGGGGCGTGACCTGGTCTGGTCGCTGCCCGAACTGGTCGCACCGCGCGTTCTTGGCGACAACGGCCTGCGCCGGCCGTCCGAGTGACATCGCGCGTAGCGCGGGGTTGCGGAAAGACGTCCAACGCTGAAGTGTGAGCGGGTCGCCCCGGTCAAGCGGGAAGCGGGGCGCGAAGCCTGACGGAGCGCGGTCGCTGGGAGGACCGGTCAGGAGAAGAAGCCGAGGAGCAGCGGCTCGGACGACGGCCCGTCCAGCGGGATGAGCGCGTACTGCTCGGCGTCGACGGGCTCGAAACGGAAGTTCTGCACGCTCCGCCCGCTGGTGGCGGTGAAGGTGTGCAGCACGCGGCGAGCGCCCGACTGCGGGTCGATGCCGATCAGTTGGTAACGTCCTTCGGCCTCGGGGAGGTTGGTCACGACCAAGTGCGCGTTGTTGCTGGCCCGGTTGATGAGGAGCGATCCGCCGGGGTAGTTGGGACCTGAGCCGGCGGGGGCGGAGAGTTTGACCCAGGTCGACCGGGCGTGCCCGGCATCGTTGAGAAACACGGGCCCGAACGTGCGAGAGATGTAGTGATCGATCTGCATCTGACGCGACGCGGCATCGATCCGTGCCACGTTCGAGAACATCTGCGCCAACACCACCCCCAGCCCCAGCACTGCCGCCACCGAGCCGATCGCCACCGCCCGCCACAGACGGCTGACACCCTGGCTGCGGGCGATGGTCACGCCCGATGCATCCAGCGTGCCCAGGATCGCTTGCTCGGACGCCGCCTCCCCGGCGACGGCGGCCAGCACGCGGGCGCGGAGGCGTTCGGGGGGTTCGACCATGGGGAGCATGTGCTGGATATCCGCGAAACGGGCCTGCTCACGGCGCACGTGCTCGCGCAGGTGGTCGGGCAGCGCGCGGAACGAAGCGTCAAACTGGCGGCGTTCGTCCTCCTCCAGCAGGCCCAGCGCATCCAGACTCGCCAGTTCAAGGATCGCCCGCAGCGACAGCGGGGCCCCCGGGGCCGTACCGCCCGGCGCGGCGGGGGACGGGCGGTGATCGTGGGGTTGAGGGTTCATGCCAAGACTCCTTCGCTCGGTTCGTCGTTCTCACGCAGGCGAACCAGTGCACGGCTAAGGGCCGATTTGATGGTTCCCAGAGGGGTGTTGAGTTCTTCGCCGATCTGGCGCAGCGTCTGCCCGTTCAGATAGGCCCGGACAATCACGGTGCGCTGCATCGTCGGCAGTCGGTCGATCTTCTTCATCAGCGAGGCGAAACGCTCGTCGCGCTCCGCGTCGGGTGTCAATGAGCCCGCGGCGATCGGTGCCTCGGCGTGGGTCTCTTCCAGCGGCGCGGCCTTGCCCGCTGTGCGGGCCCGGCGCAGCCGGTCCACCAGATAGCGGCGGGTGATCAGCATCACCCAGGTGACCAGGGCCGCCCGCTGTGGGTCGTACCGGCCCGACGTGCGCCACAGGCGGATGAAGACCTCCTGGACGGCGTCCTCTGCGTCGTCACGCGAAGGCAGGATCTGGTAGGCCATGCGGTAGACCAACGAACCGAATCGGCTGTACAGCCGGTCTAGGGCTGCGGGATCACCGCGGGAGACGCCCTGCATCAGTTTCAAGTCGACGCTTTGGTCTTCCAGTGACGCGGCCATAGTCGAACCCGTGCCACACCCCCCAACGGAGGAATCCCGGGTGTCAAGGGCATCCTAACTCAAGTTTCGGTACGCGGCCAAGGCCGGTCCGGTTGCTCCCGGGCAGAAGCGGGTGCGTGAAGTTCCGGCGGTTGTCGCCAATTCAGGGTGGACGCGGGCTTCACGTATCTTCGAACTATGTTCGGGAGAAGTCCGTATAACTTCTTGAGCGACCCCGGGGATAGCCAGTGCGTGGGTATTGTCCAAACCTTGAACATGCGGTAGGCTTTAGCAGCCCAGCGGAGCGTGCGTGATGCTGACTCATGCGTGCCCAAACAACTCGTCGAGAGTTATCGCCCTGTGCGCGGGCGGTGCGCCCGGGCACCGGTCACGCGGTTTTTCACTGGTTGATCTTCTGGTCTCGATCTCGATCATCGTCCTGTTGATCTCGATCATGATGCCGGGGCTCGGCCTGGTGCGTCGCAAGGCACAGCAGGTGATCTGCGCATCGAACGTGCGTCAACTGGGGTTGGGCGTGCAGATGTACGCCGACGCCAACCGTGGTCACATCCCGCCCAGCATCTACGCGATCAAGCCCAACCCCCAGTCGGACCCTCCGGCCGACCGCATGATGACGCTGCGCCGTGACGGGCTTGACGAGTGGGACGGCCTAGGCTGGCTCTACATCCGCGGGTACGCCGGTGTTCCGGGCGTGTACTACTGCCCGGCGCACACCGGGGAGAACCTGCGCGAGTTCTACAGCACGCAATGGGCCGGCACGTACGGAGCGATTGTCGGGAACTACCAGTACCGCGGCTCGCTCGGCGGCTCAGCCCTGATCGAGCGGTTCCGCTCGTCCATGGCGCTGATCGCCGACGGCCTTGCTTCGCAACTGGACTTCAACCACCGCGTCGGCGGCAACGCGCTCCGCGCCGACATCAGCGTGCAGTGGTTCCAGGACGGCGGGGCGGTGCTCGCCACGCTGGTGAAGGATCCCGGTGAGTCCGGGGCAAACACCGCCGTCATCCGCGCCTGGGAAGTGATCGACGATCACCTGCGTTCCCCCGGCGAAGTTCCCGACGGCCCGTACACGCCGGCGCTGGGCGGTCCCAACGCTCACCGTTTCCGCTGATTCACCCGATTCGCGAGTCGTGTGGGGCTTGGCCCTGCCCCGACGCGCTGTTCGCTGCGCGAGGGGTATCCCGGCTAGCGTTGAGGCATGACGGCTCAACGGCGGTGGTGTCAGAGCGTGCTGGTGTTCTTGGCGTGCGGTCTGGGCCTTTGTGCCGGAGCGCTCGGCCAGCTCGTGCCCGACCGTCTCTACTACGGCGCCGGTCGCCCCATGCCGATGGCTGTCCGTGCGGACCGCCCGGGTGATGAGGGCGAAAGTGAGCGGGCGGGTGCCGCGCTCGAGGTACGGCTGATCAGGCCCGTGTCGTTGGAGGTTGTGGGTGTCGCCGCGGTGCAGCCCGGTCCGATTGATCTGGCCGCGCTCTTCCCAAGGCTCTGGGCGATGGCGCCGGGTGGGGACGCCGAGCCAGGGCAGGAAGGGGCCGAGGGCGTGCCGCGCCCGCTGCTCTACGCTCAACTGGTTCGCGTGGAGGGAGACCGTGCCGAAGGGGTCGGGCCGGCGGTGGTGCTGCAGCCGATGAGCACCCCGGCGAGGGCGGTGCTCGACCAGCGGAACCCCAGCGTTCCACGGGTGGTCTACCTGCGTGAACCCGGCGCTGAGCGCGACGTGTTCAGCGGCTATCGGGCGTACACCGACAGGCACGTGGTGCTCGAGACCGAGCACGGGCCGATCCGGCTGGCGCTCCGCCCGGACGCGGCGCCCAACACCGCCTGGAACTTCCGTCACCTGGTCGAGGGCGGCTTCTACACGGACGTGGTCTTTCACCGCGTGGTCTCGTCGGGGCGGCCCGGCGAAGGTTTTGTCATTCAAGCGGGAGACCCTTCGGGCACAGGGCACGGCGGCCCCGGCTACGAGATCGCCATGGAGCCCAGCACCATCCCGCACGATTTCGGGGTCGTGTCGATGGCCCGTGAGCGCGACCCCAACTCGGCGGGCTCACAGTTCTTCATCGCGCTCTCACGCGCGGAAACCGCGAGGCTCGACGGGTTGTACTGCGCGTTTGCGCAGGTGGTCGGCGGCGCGGAGGCCGTTCAGGCCATCGCGCGATCGCCGGTCGAGGGGGGTTCGGCGTTTCGTCCCCGCACACCGCCGCGGATTCTGCGTGCGTACCTGGTCGATGCGCCGTCCATCGGTGAGGGGCCCGTTCCGGAGAAGCCGCCGGGGCAGGGACCGGTCGAACGGTAAGCCGGGGCGGCGTGGTGGTGGTGCAGGCCGTACAGTTGAATGGGTATGCAGCGCGTGACTGTCGACAAGGTGATGGCCGAGCAGCGGGCCGTGTCGTTCACGAAGCGGTCGATCAAGACCAGCGCCAAGGCGTCGGGCCTGCGGCTGGCCCTGTCGATGGTCGATCTCACGACCTTGGAGGGCAAGGACACGCCGGAGAAGGTCAGGAGCCTCTGCCGCAAGGCGGTGAACCCCGGCGACGGGTTCCCGGGGCTGGAGGACCTGCCGACGGTGGCGGCGGTGTGCGTGTACCCGCAGATGGTCGCCACGGCCCGGCGTGAACTGGACCGCGCCGGGGATCGCGGGCGTGCGGTGAAGGTGGCCAGCGTGGCGACGGGCTTTCCCAGCGGGCAGTACCCGCTTCGGGTGCGCCTGGAAGACACGCGGCGCGCGGTCGAGGCCGGCGCCGATGAGATCGACATGGTGATCTCGCGCGGCACGTTCCTGGCCGGGCGTGAGAAGGAGGTCCGTGACGAGATCGCCGCCACGACCGAGGCCTGCGGGCGGGCCCACCTGAAGGTGATCCTGGAAACCGGTGAACTGGAGACGCTGGACCACGTCCGCCGGGCCAGCGACCTGGCGATCGAGACGCTCCACCGGTGCGGGGCGGACCACGCGTTCATCAAGACCAGCACCGGTAAGGTGGAGCCCGCCGCGACGATGCCGGTCACGCTGGTGATGCTCGAGGCAATCCGCGATCACTGGCTGCGGACCGGCGAGCGGATCGGCATGAAGCCCGCCGGGGGGATCCGCACCGCCAAGCAGTCTCTCCATTACCTGGTCATGGTCAAGGAGACGCTGGGCGTGCTGGAGGGTGGAGAAGCGTGGCTCACGTCGGAATGGTTCCGTTTCGGGGCCAGCGCGCTGGTCAATGACCTGTGCCGTCAGGTGATGTGGCTGGCGCGCGGGCGGTACGCCGCCAGGTACGACACCGCCGAGGCCTGAGTGGCATTCCCACGGGGCCGATAGACTTCACCCATGGCACGCAAGGCGACAGCCGGGAAGGCACGGGGACGGACGGCGGCGGTCCGCGCCAACGGCACACTTTCGGCCAACGGTCACCACGCGGCGGCCAGGCCGGCCAAGGTCGCCGGGGTGGCGGCGAGTGCGGCCGTTGGAGCGGTGGGAGCGGGCGGGGCGGGGTGGGACTATGCCCCGGCGCCCGAGAGCCTGAAGGTCCGCATCGCCGACCGGCACGGGCACTTCATCGGCGGGCGTTTCGTTGAGGGGCGACGCCACTTCCCGACCATCAACCCCGCGACCGAGGCGGTGCTTTCAGAAATCGCCGAAGGCACACCCCAAGAGGTGGATGCGGCGGTGGAGGCTGCGCGCGGTGCGCTTGGCACGTGGCAGTCGCTGCCCGGTCGCGAGCGCGGCAAGTTCCTCTACCGCATCGCCCGGCGCATCCAGGAGCGTGCGCGCGAACTGGCGGTGCTGGAGACGATGGACGGCGGCAAGCCGATCAAGGAGTCGCGCGACGTCGATGTGCCCCTGGTCGCGCAGCACTTCTTCTACCACGCCGGCTGGGCCGACAAACTGGCCTATGCCTTCCCCGGGTGCACGCCGCGCCCGGTCGGCGTCTGCGGGCAGATCATCCCCTGGAACTTCCCGCTGCTGATGGCCGCGTGGAAAATCGCCCCCGCGCTGGCCTGCGGGAACACCGTGGTGCTCAAGCCGGCGGAGACCACGAGCCTGACGGCCCTGCGCCTGGCGGAGATCTTCGATGAAGTGGGGCTGCCCCCCGGCGTGGTGAACATTGTGACGGGCGCGGGCGCTACGGGTGCGGCCATCGTCGCGCACCCCGGGATCGACAAGATCGCCTTTACCGGCAGCACGGAGGTGGGCAAGCGGATCGCCGCCGCGGTCGCGGCCACCGACAAGCGCCTGACGCTTGAACTGGGCGGCAAGTCGGCGAACATCATCTTCGATGACGCCTCGATCGATCAGGCCGTCGAGGGGATCATCGAGGGCATCTACTTCAACCAGGGCCACGTCTGCTGCGCCGGGTCGCGGCTCTTCGTGCAGGAGGGCGTCTCCGAGGAAGTCACGCGCAAACTGCGCCTGCGCCTGGCGTCGCTGCGCGTGGGTGACCCGCTGGACAAGAACACCGACCTGGGCGCGATCAACTCGCGGGAGCAGTTGGACCGGATCCGGCGCTACCTGGAGATCGGGCAGCGCGAGGGGGCCGAGGCGGTTGTGTGTGGGGGAGGCGGGAAAGGTGGGGCGAGCGCGGGCAGGGGCACGGTCGTCGAGCGGGCCACCGGCGGCTTTGCCCGGGGCTACTTCTGCAGGCCGTGCTTCTTTACGGGCGTTCAGCCGAGCCACACGATCGCCCGCGAGGAGATTTTCGGCCCGGTACTCAGCGTCATGACCTTCCGCACGCCGGAGGAAGCCCTGCTGCGGGCGAACAACTCGCCCTACGGCCTGGCGGCCGGGGTGTGGACCGACAAGGGCAGCAAGGTGCTGGCGATGGCCCGTCGGCTGGAAGCCGGCGTGGTCTGGCTGAACACGTACAACCGGTTCGACGCGGCGTCGCCCTTCGGCGGGTACAAGGAAAGCGGATTCGGGCGAGAGGGAGGCCTGCACGGTCTCCGCGCGTACGTGCGTCTCTGACCCCGACATCGTGCCGGCGGCTCCGGGGGCCGTCGGGTGTGCCCGTGATCTACCATGGGCACCTATGAGCAGAGCAGACACGAGCGTGCCCCGGTGGCTGAGAGTGGTGGAGGCGATGGCCGCGCCGGAGGGGACCCCGGTGACGGTGAGGGGGTGGGTGCGGACGCGCCGCGACAGCAAGGCCGATGGCGGGCTGTCGTTCCTGGCGGTGCACGACGGGACATGCTTTGACGCGATCCAGGCGGTGGCGCGGGCATCGCTGCCGAACTACGCCGAGCAGATCGCCCGACTGACGACCCACTGCGCGGTCGAGGTGGACGGGGTGATCGCCAAGACGCCCAAGGGGGGCAACGAGATCCAGGCCAGCGCGGTGCGCGTGGTGGGGTGGGTGGACGATCCGGATCACTACCCGATCCAGCCGAAGCCGCACAGTTTCGAGTACCTGCGCGAGGTGGCGCACCTGCGCGCCCGCACGAACACGTTCGGGGCGGTGGCGCGGGTGCGCCATTGCCTGAGCATGGCGATCCACCGGTTCTTCCACGAGCGCGGGTTCTACTACATCCACACGCCGATCATTACCGCCAGCGATTGCGAGGGAGCGGGACAGATGTTCCGCGTCAGCACGCTCGACCAGGTGTCGCGTCCCACGGGTGGACCGGGCACGCCCGGCACGTCGCCAGAGAGCGAGGAGTTCTTCGGGCGCCCCGCGCACCTGACGGTTTCTGGGCAGCTGAACGTGGAGACGTACTGCTGCGCACTGTCGCGGGTGTACACCTTCGGGCCGACGTTCCGGGCCGAGAACAGCAACACCAGCCGGCACCTGGCCGAGTTCTGGATGATCGAGCCGGAGATCGCCTTCGCTGACCTGAACGACGACGCGGACCTGGCCGAGGCGTTCATCAAGCACCTGATCGCCGCGGTGCTGGAGGAGCGTGCCGACGACATGAAGTTCTTTGATGAGCGGATCGAGAAGGGGCTCATCGCACGCCTGCGGCACGTGCTCGAGACGCCCTTCCGGCGTCTGCCCTACACCGAGGCGGTGAAGATCCTCCAGGCGGCTGTCGACTCCGGGCACCGCTTCGAGTTCCCGGTGAAGTGGGGCACCGACCTGCAGAGCGAGCACGAGCGCTACCTGACCGAGCAGCACTTCCGCCAGCCGGTGATCCTCATGAACTACCCCAAGGGGATCAAGGCGTTCTACATGCGCCTGAACCCCGAAGGCACCGACGGTGCCCCCGGCCCGACCGTGGCGGCGATGGACGTGCTCGTCCCGGGCATCGGGGAGATCATCGGCGGAAGCCAGCGCGAGGAACGCCTCGACGTTCTCGACCAGCGCATCGCCGAGATGGGCCTGCGGAAGGAGGACTACTGGTGGTACCGCGACCTGCGCCGGTACGGCACCGTCCCCCACGCCGGCTTCGGGCTGGGGTTCGAGCGGGCGATGATGTTCCTGACCGGGATGCAGAACATCCGCGACGTCATCCCATTCCCGCGCGCCCCCAAGCAGGCCGACTTCTGAGGATGCACTCCATGCCGAAGAAGGTTTCCGCGCCGGTCAGATCCCGATCAGCAGCAGCACGGCGTGCACCGGCGTGAGTGCCGCCAGCACGATCGCGGTGGTGCGCGCGGTGGAGGACGGCGCGTCCTTGGACGGGAACCGGAGCCAGAAGAGCCACTCGACGGCCCTGAAACTCAGGGCGATGAGGGCGATGCTCCCGGCGATGAGCCAGAAGTTGCGTCCGATGGTGGCCGTCGCGCCCAGGGTCGAGAGCGCCGCGCTCACCGCCAGGATCAGCATGACCATGAGCCAGTGCACGCCGCAGCGTAGCGGGTTGTGACCATCAGGGAACGATATTGCCGAGGCCTGACGCCTCAAGGCAGCGACATCACCCGTCCCTGTTCGACGATCAGCAGGGCGTTCTGTTGATCGCCCGCGGCGGCGCGCAGGCGTTCCAGCGGCTCTCCGGGCGGCTCGTCGCTCTGGGTGAACGTGGCGTAGTGGACGGGCAGGAGGCGGCGTGCCTGGGCGTCCTGGGCCATTGTCCAGACCTGCTCGGGCGTGGCGTGGGCGTGCTCCCACGGGGTGTATGCGCCGACGCCGAAGATCGCCAGGTCGACGGGTCCCAGGCCCTTGAAGGCGCGGGTGTCGGCGGTGTCCCCGGCGAAGAGGACCGACGAGCGTCCGTCACTGATCAGGTAACTGTTGTAGCCGCGGTGCCGGTCCCAACCGGTGCGTGCGCCCCAGTGGCGAGGGCGGAGCGCGCGGATGGTGAGCCCGTGCGCGTGGAGCACTTCGCCCCAGCCGAGTTCGGTCCGATGCAGGAATCCGCGGGGGATCAGGGCCCGGGTGTGCTGGGCGGTGATGACCTGTGTGTGCGGCCGTGCCAGGGTTCGCAGGGTCGGACGGTCGAGGTGGTCGTAGTGGGCGTGACTGACCAGGACCAGGTCGATCCGAGGGAGTTGACGGGCCAGCACCGGCGCCGGGGTGAGGCGTGAGGGCCCGACCACGCGCCCGCCGATGCGAGGGCCGATGCGGCTGGAGAGCACCGGGTCGGTCAGGATCGTCACCCCGCCCAGCCGGATCAGGACGGAGCATTGCCCGAGCCACGCAACGCCGCACAGCCCGGCGTGCGACCACAGGCGCTCCCAGCGGTCGCGGAACTCGGCGTGGGCCTGGGCCGGCCCGGACTCGGGCTCGGCCCGTCCCAGCAGGGAGTGCGCCAGGTCGCGCGGGTAGCGGCGTGCCGAGGACCGCACGCCCTGCCCGATCAGGCGCAGGCGCATCGACAGGCTGAGTCGGGCGTCCTGCTGGTGCGGAGGGCCGTCGGGAGGGGGCATGGCGTGGGTGACCTCGTCTGAGCCGCGCATCACACGTGCGTACGACGCAGGGGCCGGTGATGTTTGGACGAAACTCTCCCGAGGTCTACTGCAGCGGGGAGAGCAGACGCGACAGGCGGGACAGGAGGCGGAACCCCCACGAGCGCCGGTCGAACTCGTGCTGCGAGACCCGGTGGCAGCGCTCGAAGTCGCGGTGGAACATCGCCTCGACCTGCGCGGCGAACTCGTCGTCGATGACCACCGCGGTGATCTCGAAGTTGATGCGGAAGGAGCGGTTGTCGAGGTTGGCGGTGCCGATGGCCGCGGTGCGGTCGGACAGCATGACCTTCTGGTGCATGAAGCCGGGCATGTAGCGGTAGATCTTGACGCCGTGGGGCAGCACGTCGGGGTAAAAGGAATAGGCCGAGTAGCGGACCAGCAGCAGGTCGGGGTTGTCGGGGATGATGATGCGGACGTCGACGCCCCGGAAAGCGGCCAGTTGCAGGGCGCTGATGATCTGTTCGTCGGGGACGAAGTAGGGGGTGGCGATCCAGAGGCGTCGCTCGGCGGTGTGGATAAGTTCGAGGAACATCAGCGCGCAGGTTTCCACCTCGTCGGGCGGCCCGCTGGGCACGACGAGCACGCGCTGGCCCTGGCCCGAGTCTCCGCGGCACGACTCGGGCGGCTCGTGGGGTTCCGGGTCGGCGGGCGTGGGCTTCCAGTCCAGGTCGGGGACGCTCTCGGAGGCCCAGTACCAGTCCTCGAGGAACGCCAGTTGGGCCGCCTGCACCGACGGGCCGCGCAGGCGCAGGTGGGTGTCGCGCCAGGGGGGGAGGCCGGCGGCGGAGCCGAGGTATTCATCGCCCACGTTGTGCCCGCCGAGGAAGGCCTCACGCCCGTCCACGACCACGATCTTGCGGTGGTTGCGGAAGTTGAGGTGGAAGCGGTTGCGAGAGGCAAATCGACGGCTCGGGCAGAAGCCCTGCACTTCGCAGCCTGCGTCGCGCAGTTCGCGTTCGTACGCGCGTGGGAGCGCGTGCGAGCCGATGGTGTCGTAGAGCAGGTGGACGCGGACGCCGCGCCGTCGCGCGGCCAGGAGGTGGTCCTTCAGGCGCCGGCCCAGCCCGTCGTCGCGGATGATGTAGAACTGCACGAGCACGTAGCGCTCGGCCCGATCGACCGCGGCGAAGGTTGCGTCGAAAGTCTGCTGGCCGTCGATCAGCAGGTGGACCCGGTTGCCCGTGGTCGCGGGCATGATGCCCAGGCGTCCCAGGCCATGGTCGTCCCAGGAGCCGGCGCCGATCGCCAGGGCTTCGGCGCGCAGTTCCCTCGCCAGCGACCCGGCGACCCGGTCCATCGCGGCGTTGCCGGTCCGCCGGGCCCGCAGGTAGCCGTAGAACCGCCGGCTGCCGAACAGGACATAGGCGGGGATCGCCAGGTACGGCAGGGCGACCAGCGCGATGACCCACCCCATGGTGCCCTGGGCGGTGCGGCCGATCATGACCGCGTCCATCGCCAGGGCCAGGCCGATGACGTGGATCAGCAGCGCCGCGGCGGCAATCACACTGGCCCACTCGAGCGTCATATCGCCGGGGAGCGTACCAGCGCCGGCCGATCAGGCGGACGGCTTGCGAGGCTGTTCGAGGGGCATGTTCGAACGACCCGGTCAGGTGTGCGCCGGGTTGGAACCGCTCAACCCGCCTGCGAGCGCGGGTGGGCCTGATCGTAGGCGTTCTTGAGGCGCTGGGTGGTGAGGTGTGTATAGACCTGCGTGGTGCTGAGGCTCTGGTGGCCGAGCAGTTCCTGCACGGAGCGCAGGTCGGCGCCGTTGTCGAGCAGGTGGGTGGCGAAGGAGTGCCGCAGCGTGTGGGGGCTGATCTTGGGGTCGAGCCCGGCGGACTTGAGGTACTTGTCGAGTTTGCGCCGGACCGAGCGCGACGAGAGGCGCCCGCCGTGCTTGTTCATGAAGAGCGGCTTGCCGGCGCCGCCGTTGGCCCAGAGCACGCTGAAGCGGGTGTCACTGCGCACCATGGCCATGAAGGTGTTGATGGAGGCGAGGGCATGCGAGCCGAGGGGGACGATGCGTTCGCGCTTGCCCTTCCCGCGGACGCGCATGGCCTCGCCGGCCAGGTCGAGGTCGTCGACGTTGAGGTCGACCAGTTCGGAGACGCGGATGCCGGTGCTGTAGAGGGTTTCGAGCATGGCGCGGTCGCGCATGCCGAGGACCTGGGTCACGTCGGGGGTGCTCAGCAGTTTCTCGATCTGCTCGATGGTGATGGCCCGGGGCAGGCGCTTGCTCTGCTTGGGCGTGCGGATCTGGACCATGGGGTTGGACGGGGCGACGCCGCGCCGGTCGGCCCACTTGTAGAACGAGCGGAGCGTGGCGATCTTCCGCGCCATGGTCGCGGGGCTGTAGTCGTTCTGCCCCAGGCTGTCGAGGAACTCGCGGATCCGGTCGACGCCCGCGTCGAGCATCGCGTCGGTGAGCGTCGTGGGCGGGGCGGTGCCGGAGGAGGCGCGCTGTCCGGACCCGGCACGCGAGGCGCGGGCGTCATAGGACGCCTGCTCGGTGCGGTCTTCGGCCCGCAGTGACAGCGTCCTGGACAGGTGTTCGGCAAACTGGCGCAGGTCGGCCCCGTAGCACCGGGCGGTGTACGCGCTGAAGTGCCGCTCGTTGGTCAGGTACCCGATGAACGCGTTGACGGCAGGAAGGGTCGTCATGCTTTGCACTCCGTTACGTACAGCCCGGGGGGCCCGGTTGCCGGGAAAACCCCGAGTCTGGCGGACGTTGGCAAAGCGATCCGTGCCAAGCCCGCGGCAAGCCGCCGATGATTCTCGGCTACTTGCCGGAGCCTCATCAGTGGCTATCGCGACTTTCCGGGTTGTGCCAGCCGGATCTGCTCCTCCTGGAGGATCCGGTAGACGGCCCAAAATGCCGCAAAGTCGGTGTACAGGTCCATGCTCGCGGTGTACCGACGCCACCCCAGGGCGGTGTCGTGGTGGTGTCGGCCTTCGGCATACCGGCGGACGTTCCACAGCACGCCGTGGTTGGCCGCGTCGAGATGATCGGACACAACCACCCACGGGCGGGGCGTCATGTCCATGGCCAGACGGCCGGTGTCGGGCGAGCCGTCACGGGCCGCTAACTGCAGTGAGCGGGGATCGGCCCTGAGTTGAAGTGTGCGTCCGCTGGGGTAGAGGCCCAGGGCCAGCCCGACCTTGGGCGGGTCGTAGGGGTCCCAAGCGGTCAGGGAACCGGCGATGATGGCGTCCACCCCCAGGGCGTCGGCCAGCATGAGCGCATCTTCGGCCGATCGGATCTCCGGCATGCGCAAGGCGCGCATCGCGGCTAGCGTCCGGTTCATCGGAACGCAAGTGAGCCCCCGGACCTCGTTGATGCGGGCCACAAGGGCGTCGCTGACCTGCAGCACTTCGGCCGTGCTTGTGCCGCTCTCGTTCCGCAGCGGAGCCACGGCCCACAACGGCTGATTAGCCAGCCCGTAGGGCGATACGAGCACTTCGGGCGGCGTCAGATCGGGTTGAGTGGGCGAACACCCGGCCAGGACCGAGGAAAGAACCACGGCCAGTGGAGCCAGACGGAGCGCGCAGCGGTGGCGGATCATGCCGGTGCGGTCGCAACGGGCGTGCCAGCGACCGACGCCGTGCCAACGAAGCGACGCTCCGTCAGGCGAGCAAACCTGTACGTCATGTCAGGGCGTCCGTGCCGTCGTGAAGCCCGGGATTCGTCCCGAGGCGGCGGTTTCCACCCGCAAGGATGAGCCGATGGGTCGCTCCGTCGGCGCATCACGCCGTCGGCAGGGTCAATCGTGAGACTGCGTCGGTCAGGGCAAGGTCGGGACGTCGGCCACATGGGCCGGGGTCTGGGCGGATCTGGGCGCCGCGGCGCTGCGGGTGTGGCCCGACGCCGTGATGCCCGCGGCCGCGGCGAGGGCTTTCTCCGCGGAGATGGACCAGATGTTGTCGTTGCCGCCGCGGTCGGAGACGAAGGTGATGCGGTTGTCGGTGCTCCAGACGGGCATGACATGCGAATGCGGGCCGGAGGCAACGTTGACACGGGCCGAGCCGTCGACGGCGGTGATCCACAGTTCTGTGCGCTGGGCGTCGGGCGCGGCCCAGGTCTCGCCGGTGGTCCAGTCGGGAACGGCTTCGAGCGGGACGGAGGTGAAGGCGATCCAGCGCCCGTCGGGTGACCAGGTGGGGTTGATGGCGGAGAAGGTGCGTCCGGAGACCACCTGCGTGGGGTTGCCGCTGGAGCCGGGGCGGTAGTCGATGGTCCAGATGCTGAACGCCCGGTCGCCGCGTTCACGCCCGCGCTGGAAGACGATGCGGTCGGCACCGTCGCCGCCGGCGCCCGGAACCGGGCACCACTCGGGGAACGCGCCGTACCCGATGAACTCGGGCGAGGCGGCCCTCGACAGGTCGAGCACCCACAGTTCCCAGCGCCCGCTGCGTGCGCCGAGCCGGCAGAAGACCAGGCGCGTGCCGTCGGGCGACCAGGAGGGGTGCAGGTCGTGGGTGTAGTCGTTGGTGAGTTGAACGGCCTGCCCGCCACTCGACGAGATCATGTACAGATTCCAGCGTCCGGAACGGTCGGAGGCGAAGGCGATGCGCGAGCCGTCGGGGCTGATGGCGGGCATCACGTCGTTGGCGGGGTCGTTGGTCAGTTGGGTGACGGTGCGGCCGCCGACCTGCGCCTTGTAGAGGTCGGCGGTGTTGCGGTGCTGGGTGCTGGCGAAAACCATCCAGGTGCCGTCACGGCTGAGGCGGGGGTTGAAGTCGGCCCCTTCTTCGGCGAAGGAGAGTCGCACCAGGCCTTCGGGGGTGTCAACGGACGCGGTGCTGGTGGCATCGACCACGGGGCGACCGAAGGCCGCATCGTCGGCGAGGCGCGCAGCGCGCGGCGAGGGGACCCGCCACGCCCTGTCAGCGCTGGGCCAGGTGGCGGTGTCCACCGCCCCAGAAGAGGCGAAGACCGCGTCGGAGACGGGGGTGTGGGGGGTGTGGGGTTGGTCGCTGGGGATTGTCGTGCGATTCGTGTGTGCGATCGTGGTCGGTGGGTGCTGCGGCGCAGCGCCGGTGGAGATCGCCGAGCAGGCCGGCAGGGCCAGGGCTCCCGCGCTGAGCGCCAGGGACGGGATCCAGAGGTGGGCGAGGGGCCGAATCGAGCGGGCGCGCGTCTGCAGCATGGGCCGGATCTCCGGGTTCAGCGCTCGGCGGCATGCCGAGAGCCTGTTCCGGTGATCGGACGCACAAGATGCCCGCATCAGCCCGAGTGATCGGTTCGTTGGTCAACCCCCGGGTTCTGACGGGGTTGCACAGGCCTGGACGGGGGTCCAGAGGTCAATCGCGGCAGGCGCAGGTCATGGCTGCGGGCGCCTCGGGAACCCTGACCCATGCCGAACCACGCCCGCGCGGGCGGGCCAGCACGTTGAGATGCTCGAGATAACGGCAGAGGTCACGGCGCTGGAAGCGTGCAAGGAAGTCGCGCTGGGCGGTGGGATTGATCTCGATGATCTGCTCGATCAACGCGGGTTCGGACGCGTCATCCGATGGAGGTAGTGACGCGGGCGCGGGGTCGGCGCGGGTGGTGCAGTCCGTCCGGGGCTCGGTCGGCTTGGGTGTCTGGACGCACGCCGCAGGCTCGGGATCCAACGACACGGTGGCCACGGTCCCCTGCGGCGTGCCCATCGCGGCCAAGGCCTCGGGCGCGGTGAGGCGCAGCGGCGCACACCGGGTCGAGCGCGACACGTTCATCAAAGTCGTGAGCATGGGATTCGTCCTTGAATGATGCGGAGGTGCTCGGGAAATCAAGGGCCGGGCCGGAGCGCTCGCCGATCCATGGCGACCGAGCGTGTATCGTCCGCACACCCGTGCGCGCCTGGAATCCAAGATGCGGCGAATTGACCTGTCGCGGCCGTCGGCGGGCATCCGGCACACGGCCTACAACCGGTTGTGGGTGCCGGGTGCGAGAGGGCCGCGGGCGGTGCCGACCTGCTGTCAGGGTGTTCGGATGGAGCGCAAGAGTTGCCCGAGCGCGTTGAAGTGTGGGTGATGAAAGCAGGCCTTGCCGGCGAGGGGGCGATCTGGCGCCGTGGCGGTGCGGACGACGGAGCGCGCGTGGGGGTGTTGCTGTCGCACGGCGTGCTCACCGGCGGCGATCTCGGGCTTCACCTGAACAGGTGCGGTGAAGCGTGCTCCGGAGACGGTCCACGGAGATCGCGGGCTGAAATCACACAACCAGGTGGGCCCAATCGTCCTCACCTCGCAGTGGTCTGGAGCGGCACGCTGGCCGGAAGTGAAGGTGACGGGTTTGGCGTCGACCCCCGCACCTGGCTCCCCTCGGGGCGCCGGGTCTTTGCGGAGCAGTTCGGCGAGACGGCCGCGCGGCTGCGGGCGCATGGGTTGCACCCCGTGCTCCGACCGCACGCGCGCCACGCGATCGGCGATCACCACGCCGCACGCCACTTCGCCGCGGATCCGGCTCGGGATGTAGACGGTGCGACGGTGCTGCTCGATCTCGGGGCGATGCTGGCGCGTTCGATGCTCGGGGCGCTGGAAGATCACGCCGAGCGTGTGCTCTCCAGCGCGGCGACCTTTCCTTGTGGGCGTCTGGCGGGTGTCGTGCTGAGCGGCGTCGATGCTGGGCCGGCGCATCTCGCGGGGCGGTCAACCGATGTCGACGAGGGGCCGGCGCTGCCCCTGGTGCCGCTGTCGGCGGCGCGGGGGATGGATCCCGGCGTGATCGCGAGCATCGCGGCACGGTATTGGAGCGACCGCTCGGAAGGGCTGAACGGCGTGCCCCTGGTCCTGCTGGACGACGGCCGGCCGGGGAGCGTGGAGCAGGACCTGGACCTGCTGCGGCGTGCCGGGCTGCCCCTCTGAATGCACAGATGACGGCGTACGATGCTGCCTTCCTCAACACCAGACGGGAACTCCATGAGCACCACTCCGACGCAGGGCGCGACGCCGGCAACAACGACATCTGCTGAGCATTCCGCGGGGACCAACGGTACCGCCGCGGGCGGAGCGGCGAAGGCCGGCGCGCTCGAACACCCGATGTTCGCGATCGTGAAGGCAGCGTTCCCGTCGCGGCGTTTCCGCGCGACGGAGTACCGCGGCTGCTCGACGCTTATCGTCGAGCCGTCGGACCTCAAGGAGGTCATGGTGTTTCTCCGGCGTGACCCGCAGGCGTCGTACGAATTCCTGTCCGACGTGGCGGGGGTGGATTACCTGAACTACCCGGCGCCGCAGATCGGGCGGTTCGCGGTGGCCTACAACCTGCTCAACTTTGCGCGCGACGACCGCTTCTTCGTCAAGACCTACCTGAACCCCACGCTTCCAACCGACGGCACCGCCGAGGACCCGGCGCTGGTGCTGCCGTCGGTGTGCGACCTGTGGCCGGGCGCGGAATGGCCCGAGCGAGAGGTGTTCGACATGTTCGGGATCCGTTTCAGCGGGCACCCGGACCTGCGGCGGATCCTTACGTGGCGCGATTACCCGGCCCACCCGCTGCGCAAGGACTACCCGCTGCGTGGGCGCGGCGAGCGCGAGATGTACCGCATCGTCGATCGCACCGACGCGTGAGCCGTGGATGCGCCTGAGGTCCGAAGCGGCCCGCCGTGCGCGGTGCTGCGGTGAATCCTGCACAAACGGGCTTCCCCGGTCGAGTGCTCAGCGTGGCGCCGCGGTGCCGCCCGGCTGCCGCACACTGATGCGCCCGGTTGCGTACTCCCACAGCAGGCTCTCAGCGCTGACTGGCGCCGGGTTGGCCTCATCGAAGAACCGCACGCGCGAGTCGGGGCGTGCCTCGGCCAACACGGTCCGGCGCTCGGGGTTGAACAGCAGCACATCGGCCTGAAGTCGCTGGCTGGCTCGCGTGAGCACCGCCGGGACATCGGGCACGCCCACGGCCACTGCCTGCAGCAGGCGCGCTCGATCCGGCAGCGCGGGGGCTTCCGCGGCCTCGGAGGGCTGCGCCGGGGTGACGAAGTCCGCCGTCAGGGTCGCGCAGTCCAGCACGATGACCGGTTCGGCGGCGGTGCCCTGTGCGGAGGAGGGGCGATGGATGAGACGCACGCCGTTGTTGATGGCGGCGCGGCCCTGCCGATCGTCCAGGGTCATCGAGCCGATCCAGGTGAAGAGCGTGGTGCCATCGGCGCCGGGCGAGCCGTGTCCTGAAAGTGCGAACGGGTCAGGCGAAGGGCGGGCTGCGGCGATCATGCGGCGCGGGTCCTCTGTGGGTGATGGCCGCTGGTCGACGAGCAGGCGACCAGCGCCGGGCACTTCAAGACGTCCGAGGGTTTGCGAGGCGACGATGGTCGGCCCCTCCAGGTAGATCAGCCGCTCGAGCGGGTCCGCACCCTCGGGGAGCGGGCCGCTGACGTTCAGGTGCTCGCGCAGACGGCGCGACTCGATGCTGGCGCGCGCCGGTGGAGCGGCTCTTCCGGCGTCGGGTTCCGCCGGTGTGGTCGAGTCGGGCGCAGCACCGGTGAGTTCGGCCCGGAGCAGCCGTCGCGGCTGGCGCGTGGACAAGGCATCGTCGGCCTCACCGCCCCGGCCGGGGGTGAAGGCCAGGCTCAGCCGCTGGCCGCGGAGCGTGTCGATCTGTCGCGGGTCGGGCGTGCTGACGGCGAGGACGTCACCCTCGAGTTCGCCCTCGCCGCGCAGGTCGCTGTACCGCAGCGCGCCGGACCAGCGGGCCTCGAGCGTGATCGGCGGCTCGCCCGCCGGCTCGGGTCGCTGCGAGAAGGTGCGGAGCGTGCCCGCACCCGGCACGAGCAGTTCGCGGGTGTCGGCATCGGCGGTCAGGCGCTCGCCGGTGATGATGAACGTGGGCGACTCGATGCGGGCAGGATCGCCGGGCGTGCCGAAGACCCGCACGGTCCGCGCAGGGACATCGGCGGAGAGGCGCTGCCCGGTGACGGCGATGTCCGGTGGGGCGTTCGCGCTCAGGGCCGGGTCGCGCTCGGTGAAGGTGATCCCGCCGTCGGCGTGGACGAGCGCGACACTGGGGCGTCCGGCCTGGTCGGGGGTGAGCGCCGCGTCGAGCGTGCCCGAGCGCAGACGGGATCCGCCGCGTTCGGCCTCGACCTGGCCCGAAGCGATCACCCGGACGGGCGTGCTGGTCCCGGCGGGCGTGGGCTCGAACTCGACCGTGAGCGCCCTGGACGAGAGCGTGGACGCCAGCGTGGACGAGGGCGACGTGCCGTCGGCGTCTCGGTCGACTCGGGCATCTCGCTCGGCCAGCCCGGGGGCGTCGATGGTGCGGAGCAGCGTGCGTGTGATCTGCCCGGTCGTTCCCTCGCCCTCGGCGCGGGCGCGCACATCGCCGGAGAACGCGGCGGAGGTCAGACGCCGGCGGCGCTCGCCCGCGTCGGCAAAGCGGGCCAGCAGGCGGTCGGCGGTGATAGTGCTGTCGCGGTCGATCACGCGAACACCGAACACTTCGGCGGTCAGGAGCCGCTCGGAAATCCACCCGTCGGGTTCGAAGCGGAAGAGGGCCGAGCCGGTCCAGTCGATCCCGGCCGGCGAGGCGACATCGCCGGGCGTCGCGGGCCGCAGACGCCCCGGAGAGTCCACGCGCACCACGGCGCCTGGAAGGTCCACGCTCAGCCCGGCGGCGTCGATGCGACCCGCGGCAGCGGCGGCGGAGACCGCATGCCCCGAAGCCGAGTCCAGTCGCAGGTGCGCTCTGGTGGCGTCGTAGACGATCAGACCGGCGCTGGCCTGTGCCCCTGCCTCGCGGTCGTTGTAGCGCGCGGGCGCGGCGGGCGCACTCTCGAAGCGGACCACCACGCTGGAATCCTGTACGCCCGGCTCACGTCCTGTTTCTGCGGCCTCCGGCTCGACGGCACGCAGCACGAGGCGGCCGTCCCACGAAAGATCGATCGGGTCATCACCGGCAAGGTCCCCGGCGCCGGAGATGGAGCGTTGAACGCGGGTACTCACCTGATCAGGCTCCTCTGGGCGTGCATCACCCGGTGCAGGATCGGGTGCTCGCGTCATCGCTGGCGGCCGGGCGATAGCTCCCGGCGGGAGCGACCCGCCGAGCATGGTCAGCAGAACCTGCGCTCGGTCAGACTCCAGCCGTCGCGTTCCGCTGGTGATGATGACGTTTTCGGCCAGAGTCACCCGGTAATGCTGGAGCGGGAGCGAGCCGGCGGGCAGATCGGCCGAGGGCTCCTGGCGATCGTCCGCATCGGGCGTGGACGTGGTGATGGGTGAGGGGGTGCTTGCGAGCGGAGTCGTGGGGGGGCGTGTGGGGGGCGTTGGTGGAGGGGAAGTGGGGGGTGGCGTAGGGGAGCTGGTGAGGGTCGGGGTGGGCGCGAGCTGGCGTGGCTGGTCGCCCTCGGTTCCGCGCCATGCCGCGGGGAAGACCCGGGCGAGCGTGCGCTCCTCGACCACCAGCGTCTCGGGGCGAGACTGCACCTCATTCCAGACCAACCGGAACCCGCGCCCTTCAAACCACGCCGCATCGGAACGCAGGGAGAAGCGGTCCGAGGTCGAGAGTTCGAACAGGGCCCGGTCGAACCGGAGCGAATCGGTCGTGAGCGTGGCGATGACCAGGCCGGGATCGCTCGGGCCCGGAGCGGCGGCCGATGTCACGGGAGCGGCCGTCGCGGGCGCCGGGCGCAGCAGCCGCGCGGTGACGTCGCCCTCAAAGGAGCCGGACTCGGGCTCGGCGGTCTGCGCCTGGCGGACGATCGTGCCACGCCGGGCTTCGACGCGCAGCGTGCGCCCATCGCGCAGGAACACGATCTGACGCGGGTTGGCGATGTCGGCACGCCCGTCGGGGCGGGGGGTCAGGTCGTCAAACTCCAGCACGCCGATGACCCGCGAGCGATCGGCGCGGTCGGTCAGTTGGATGCGTGCGCGCCCGGCCGACTGCAGCCCCAGCGCGGCGATGTCGGTGGGCGGGGCAGAGTCGCCCGGCAGGGTCCGCGCATCCGTCGGCGACCGGCCCGGCGTGCTTCCACCGCCGGAGTGGCCCATCGACATGATCACGACCGTTCCCCCCGCGGCCGCGGCCAGGACCGCCGCGATCAGGCCGAGCCGGCGCACGTCGACGCGCGGCGGCGAACGCGGTGAGCGCCGCGGAGCGGGCGGCGGGGTGGTGAGGGGAGGCACCGGAGGCATGGGCGAGGGAGCGGGCATTCAGCCCGCATCGTAGAGGCGCACGGCCTCATCCAACAGCCCCTTGGCCGTCAGCAGGTGCTCGATCGCCTCGCGCACCGCCCCGTGCCCGCCGGGGCTGGTGGTGACAAAGGCGCTGGCCCGGCGCACCTGCGGGGCGGCGTTGGCCACTGCCATCGGATACCCCACGCGTCGCAGCACCGGCAGATCGGGCCAGTCGTCGGCCAGGAACGCCATCTCCGAAGCGGGCGTGCCGCTCACGCGGGAGAGTTCGTCGAGGGCCGTGCCCTTGTCCCGCGAGCCGAGGATCACGTGCGGGATGCCCAGATCGGCCGCACGCTGGCGGACGGCGGCTCCGGAACGCCCCGTGATGATCGCCAGCCCGAACCCCAGGCGCAGCCAGGCGCGGATGCCGACCCCGTCGGTGGAGTTGAAGCGCTTGAGTTCGCGCCCGTCGGCGTCGAGCAGGATCGAGCCGTCGGTCATGACGCCGTCGACGTCAAGCCCCAGCAGGCGCACATCCTGCGGGCGGGCGTGGGCGGGATTGTGCGCTGGAAGGGACACTGTGGAAAGACGTCATTCCTTGACCAGGCGCAGGGCCATGAGGTCCTGCACGTCGAGCAGGCCGACCGGACGCCCGTGCTGATCCACCACCGGGATTTCGTCACGGCGGGAGGCCTGCACGAGGCGTTCGGCGTCGGCCAGGCGGGCGCTGTCGGGCAGTGTGCTGGGCTGGCGGGTCATGACCTGATCGATGGGGCGTGTAAGGTGGGCCGGGTCCTTGAGCACGAGGCGGCGCAGGTCGCCGTCGGTGAACAGGCCGGTGAGGCGGCCCTCGGGGTCGACGACGAGGATGGCCCCCGGGCGTCGGCCGTCGGCCTCGGTCAGGCGGAGGGCCTCGGCGACGCTGGCGCCGAGGGGGACGGGGTGGAGGTTGCGTCCAACGACGAAACGCAGGGCCTCGGTAACGGGCTTGAGTCGCCAGCCGAGCGTGCCGCCGGGGTGCCGCCGGGCGAAATCATCGACGTTCAGCCCCAGGCGGTGCGCAGCGCAGAGGGCCAGGGCATCGCCGAGCACCAGCGCGGCGGTGGTGGAGACGGTCGGCGCGGGCGAGAGCGCCGCACGGGACTCGACATCACCCGTGTCCAAGGTCACGCTGGCTACACGGCTCAGGCCCGAGGCCCGCTCCCCGGCGGTGATGGCGATGACGGGGATGGCGTCCTGCCTGAGGATGGCGGCGAGGGCCACAATCTCCTCGGTCTCGCCGGAGTAGGAGATCGCGATGCAGAGATCGGAGGGGCGGAAGTTGCCCAGGTCGCCGTGGGCGGCCTCCGTCGGGTGGACAAAGTGCGAACTGACGCCCAGCGAGGCCAGCATTGCGGAGATCTTGGCGCCGATTAGGCCGGATTTGCCCAGCCCGGTGACCAGCACGTTGCCGTTGGCCTTCGCGCAGCGCTGGATGAGCGTGACCGCGTGGGTGAATGAGGCGTTCAGACGCTCGGAGAGCCCGGCGACGGCGTCGGCCTCCGCCCGGATGATCGCTCGGGCCAGGTCCAGTTCATCGCGTTCCGGTGGCGTAGGGCGGCCCTCAGGTTGGGGCACGGAGCCGGCGGGGCCGATGGCATCGGCAGAGCCGGGAGGGGCTGGACTCGGCGGCGCGTGAGGTGTGCGGCTCATCGGCCCTTGAGGGTACACTCGTTCCGAGCACGGCGGGTCGGGCCGGATGCCCTGGGTCATAAAGCCACGGGTTGTGGCGACCCGGGGTGTTCATGGGCGTACATGGGCGAGGATGGGCGTGCCGCACGAGCAGGAGGCTCTTCGATGGTTGAGTCCGAGCACACGGAACGGCTGCCCATAGGCGTTGCGGCACACGTGGGTGCTGCGCGAGCCGTGCCCAGCGCGGTGCGCGGCGAATACCGAGTCAGGCTCGACGCGTTCGAGGGGCCGCTTGACCTGCTGCTCTACCTGATCCGGCGCAGCGAGGTGGACATCCACGACATCCCCATCGCCCGCCTGACCGAGCAGTACCTGGAGTATCTCGGCGGCGGGAGCGCCGATGGCGACGCCCTCGAAGGGCTGGACTTCGAGACGGCCGGGGAGTTCCTGGTAATGGCCGCCACGCTCATGGAGATCAAGTCGCGCATGCTCGCCCCGGTAGAGAGCGGCGACGCACCGGAGGCCGGCGATGGGGCCGCGGGCCCCGGCGCGGGTGCGTCTGGCGCGGAGGAGGATCCGCGAGCCGACCTCGTGCGGCGCCTGCTGGCGTACAAGCGCTTCCGCGAGGCGGCCCAGGCCCTGGAGGAGCGGTACGCCGCGTGGGAAGCGCGCATTGGTGCCGGCGCTGCCGGGGTGCCGGATGCCGAGGAGACCCCGGGCGCGGAGGATGCGCCTGTTGAACTGGACGACCTGCACCTGTCGGACCTGGTCGAGGCTTTCGCCCGCATCATCGCGACGGTCGACCTGACGCGCGTCGGCGAGCACCATGTCTTCGACGATGAGACCCCCGTGCAACTTCACGCCGCCGACCTGCTGGACCGGCTCGAGCGGGACGCTGCACCGGACGGCTCACTGCCGTTGCGCCGCGTGTTCGTCGGGCGGACGCGCGCGGAGGCGATCGGCTTGTTCATCGCGCTGCTGGAACTGATCCGCCAGAAGCAGGTCCGGTTCAGCCAGGAACGGATCGGTGGCGAGATCCTGCTGTGGCGTCTCGAAGGGGAGACGCTCGAGCCTGACGCCGGCGGAGCGGTGGTGCCGGGCGCGGCGGTGCAGGACGCGCCGGGCGAGTCCGCAGGGGCCGGGGCCGCATCCTGAAGCGCTGGAGTGTCGGGCTGATCGGCGTTAGTCGGGGCGGTCGCCCTTGCGGATGACCGCGACGACATCTTCCACCGGGATGACGAACAGGCGGTTGTCACCCTCAAAGTCGACCGGGATTGCGTGCTTGGGGTTGAACAGCACGCGGTCGTAGCGCGAGATCGGGTAGTCCGAGTCGCTCTCGACCTTGGCGGAGATGGCCACCACGCGCCCGGTGAGGGTTGGGATCTCGATCTTGTCGGGGAGGTGGATGCCCTGGCGGGTCTGCTTCTTGTCCTCGTCCTTGCGGATCAGGACCCGGTCGCCGATCGGTTCGATGACTTCCAGCCGTCCGGTTGGTTTCGAGGAGTGTTCGCCCATTCAGCGAGGGTAGGCCCCGGCGCAGCGGCGCTGCGTGCGGTCCTGGCTGGAGCGGGGCTTTGCGGCGGATGCCGACGCCCCGTACGCTGCTGGGCATGAACGAACTGGCTCACCTCCGCACACTGATCCGCGACATCCCCGACTTTCCCAAGCCGGGGATCGTGTTCAAGGACTTCACGCCGCTGCTGCGCGACCCGTCGGGCCTGGCGCTGGCGGTGGAACTCATGGCCAACCCCTTCCGGGGGCGCGGCGTGGACATCGTGGTCGGCGCCGAGTCGCGCGGGTTCATCTTCGGCACCGCCATCGCCCAGGCGCTCTCCGCCGGGTTCGTACCCGTGCGTAAGCCGGGCAAACTCCCCGGCAAGACCGTGCGCATGGCCTACGACCTGGAGTACGGCTCCGACCACGTTGAGATCCACCTCGACGCGGTGGCGCGCGGCCAGCGCGTGCTGCTCGTCGACGACCTCCTGGCCACCGGCGGCACGATGGAAGCCTGCTGCAAACTCGTGCAGGAGTTGAACGGCACGATCGCCGGGATCACCGTGCTGATCGAACTGGAGTTTCTCAGTGGGCGCGGGCGACTGGAACCCTTCGCCACGCCGCACAGTGTCCTGCGTTACACCTGATCAGGGTTCCGTGAGCCCCATCACCGGGCCACGGGGGAGAGATGAGCACGGGTGTCACGTGCGACGGCCTGGCCGCTCTCGCGGGAGGCTTCGTGCACGGCCGTGCGAGTCGTCGCCGCCGGGCGCGTAACCACCGCGGGCGCGGGCGGGGTGCCCGCGGCGGGCGAGGCAACCGCGGGCACGATTGCCACCGAGAGCCAGTGCCCGTCGCGGCTGAGGTGTACGCCGTGCGCGCCATAGTCGGCCAGCCAGATCCCCTCGTCGATGAGGTAGCAGAAGGAGTATGTGCCGGGCTCCAGATGGGACTCCGCCGACCACCATCCGGGGTGCGCTCGCGTCATCGGCAGCGCGCCGCGCGTCCAGCCGGTGAAATCGCCGATCACCGCCGCGCTGGTCGCGTGCGGGGCGAAGATCCGGAACGTGGCCAACCCGTCGGGTGCGATCGTGAGCATTGACGGCCTCCTTGCTGACACATATGTGCGTGCATGTGTCGTGGCAGGCGCCCGCGGGCTCTTGGCGATCAGTGCACTGCCCGCGGGCGTCGCGGGCTCACACCAGAATGCTACCGCGCCCGGGGCGGCGCGTGGGAACTACGAACATGATTTCGCGCCGGTTCACAGGATCGCCGTCAGGTCGCTGGATTGCGCCGTGGAACATGGAGCACGGTTCCACAAGGCCGGGTGGACTTTCCGAGCGGAGGGCGTCTGAGAGGGCTTACATTTTTGGATCGGCCTACCCGTGCGAAGGGTTGCCGCGCTTGGCTCCCTTCGTCGTACGTGGCGTGCGCAAGGAACCTGGGGGGCTGGGCTTGGCGCGGGCTTTGCGGGCTTGGCGTGCGGCTTTCACCAGTTCCGCGGCGCGCTGTGGGTCCGGTGGGTTGAACCACCGGCCGTCCTTCTTATAGAACGAGCCCACGATGGCCGAATCGGCCCACCTGAACACCTCGGCGATGTTCTGGGGGGTCACCCCCGAGCCGACAAGAACCGGCAGTCGCGTGGCCTGGCGCACGGCTCTGAGATCATCGAGGCTGGCGGGATCACCTGTGGACAGGCCCGTGACAATGACGGCCTCGGCGCCAAAGAATTCCGCTGCTCTGGCCAGTTCTCCGACGGGCATGTCGGCCGTGATCGCGTGCGAGGCGTGCTTCTTCTGAACGTCGGCGAAGATGCGGATGCTCTCGGCACCCATGGCGCGCCGGGCGCGGAGCAGGTCGCCGGCCTGGGCCGTCGGCATCAGGCCCTCGTCGGCCACATGGGCGAACACGAAGTTCTCGACGCGGATGAAGCTCCCTCCCGCTGCCAGGGCGATCCCCAGGGCTTCCCGGCCCCCGAGCGAAAGCACCTGCACGCCCAGCGGCAGGTCGGGCACGGCCTGGCGTACCGCCAGGGCCGCGGCGGTCATCACGGCGACGGTCTCGGGCGGGTGTGGGGCGTTGATGTAAGGAGCATCGTGCATGTTCTCGATCATCAGTGCGTCGAAGCCCGCACCGGCCAGCAGGCGGGCCTCCTGAGCGGCACGTGCGCAGATCTCGTCCACGCTCAAGCGAGCCCGTGGAGAGCCCGGGAGCGGCTGGAGGTGGATCATGCCGATGAGCGCGTGGGGAGGGATCATGGACCTGACCTCCGATGACCGCCGAAGCCCATCCAGCGGGCCCGGAGCGGGGTGCCTTCGGACGACGGGAACGGATCGTGCGGCGCGGGCACGGTAGGCTTCCGTCATGGCCGAACCGGGTGTTTCGCTGGGATCGTTGGTGCGCGTTGTGGCCACACTCGGGCCGGCCAGCGATGCGCCGGAGGTCATCGGGCGCCTCATTGAAGCCGGCGTGGCGGTCTTCCGACTGAACTTCTCGCACGGCACGCGCGAAGAGCACGCCCTGAGGCTTGAGCGTGTACGGGCGGCGGCGCGGGATGCGGGGTTGCCCGTCGCGGTGCTGGGCGACCTGCCCGGTCCGAAGATCCGGATCGGGCACGTGCCGGACGTGGACGAGGGAGGAGGGCTGCGTCTCGAGGCCGGCCAGGACGTGCTGATCGACCCGGCGCAGGGCCTTGCGGTGCCGGGCGCCACCCCCGTGCTGGGCTGCACGCACGAGGGCCTGGTCGATGACGTGCACGAGGGCGAGCGTGTGCTGATCAATGACGGAGCGATCCGCATGCTCGCGGTCGGGAGTGAGCCGAGCCCCGCCGGCCAGGGGCGGGCCCTTCGCTGCCGCGTGATCGTGGGCGGAGCGCTGACCAGCGGCAAGGGGCTGAACCTGCCCGACTCGGACCTGAGCGTACAGGCGCTGGGCCCGCGCGATCTGGCGTGGGTGGACTGGGCTGTCGGTGCGGGGGTCGACTTTCTGGCGATGAGTTTCGTGCGCACACCTGAAGAGGTGGATGAACTCAAGGCAAGACTTGACGGCCTGTGCGCGCGAGATCGGGTCACCGGGGAGGGGTCGCCGGGCTCGATCCCGGTGGTGGCCAAGATCGAGAAGCCCCAGGGCGTGATGAACATGGAGGGGATCGTCCGCGCGGCCGACGCCATCATGGTGGCGAGGGGTGACCTGGGGGTCGAGATGGATCTGGCGCAGGTGCCGGTGGTGCAGAAGCAGTTGATCGCGGCGGCCGATGCCTGGGGCAAGCCGTGCATCGTCGCGACGCAGATGCTCGAGTCGATGATCCAGGCCCCCGCGCCGACCCGAGCGGAAGCCAGCGACGTGGCCAACGCGGTGTTCGACGGGGCCGACGCGGTAATGCTCTCGGGCGAGACCGCGGTGGGGCGGTACCCGGTGCTGGCGGTGGAGACGATGCAGCGGATCATCCACGCGGCCGAGGAGCGCATCGCCGAGCGAGCCCCCGAGGCCAGCCCGCCGCGCGGCATCATGGCCACGGGCTATCGCACCGCGGCGCTGGCGCACGGCGCCTGGCACGTGGCCCGGGACATCGGCGCGAGGCTCGTGGTCTGCTGGAGCCAGGAAGGGGGCTCGGCCCGCTATCTCAGTCAGACGGGCTTCCGGGTGCCCATCATCGCGTGCAGCAGCAGCGAACGCCAGACCCGTCGCATGGCGCTGCTCAAGGGCGTGCGTACGTTGACCATGGGCGTGCCTGATCACGACGCGTGCGAGAGCCCACTGGCGGCCTGGAACCGGCGCGTGGATGATGAACTGGTCACTCGCGGGTGGGCCGAGCCCGGGGATCCGGTCGTGCTGCTGGCCGGCATGCCGCTGGGCGTTCGCGGCGCGACGAACACCCTCGCGGTTCACTACGTCGGGAACCCCGTCACGGGCTTCCGGGCGCACACCGGTTCGCCGCGTTCGAGGGCTTCGGAGGCTCGCCCATGACGGAGCCGATGGTGCACGAGCGTGCGGTGATCGTCTCGTCGGGGGATGAGATCATCACCGGTCAGTTGCAGGACACCAACGCCCGCTGGCTGGCCCAGCGCCTGGTGGAGCGGGGCATCACCCCGGTCGAGTTCGTCGCGCTGGGGGATGACGCCCGGCACATCGCCGACACGCTGCGGCGCGCTGCGCGATCCTGCACGCTGATCGTGATGTCCGGCGGGCTGGGCCCCACCGAGGGCGACCTGACCCGCGCCGGCCTGGCCGAGGTGACGGGCGAGCCGCTGGTCACCGACGAGCCCGCGCTGGAGGCGCTCCGCGCGCGACTGGCCGCCCGCGGACGCACCATGACCGACCTTCAGGCCCGGCAGGCGCAGCGCCCCGCGTCGGCCGTCTGCCTGCCCAACGCGCACGGCACAGCGCCGGGCCTGCTCGCGGTGATCCCCGCGGCACGATCGGGCGGCTCTGAGCCCTGCGAGGTCTACTGCCTGCCGGGGCCGCCGGGGGAACTGCGCCCGATGTGGGAGCAGCAGGTCGCGCCCCGGCTGAGCGCGCCGCCCGGGCGGGGCGTGGTGACGAGGCTGCTCCACGCCGCGGGGCTGCCCGAGGCGGAGTGCGCCGCGCGGCTCGCGGCGTTCACCGCGCGAGGGCGCTCTCCGGTCGTCAACATCACCGCCAGCCAGAGCATCCTGACGATTCGTCTGCGCGCCGAGGGGCCGATGGAGGAGTGCCGCGCGGGCGTCGATCGGACGGCCGCGGAGATCCGCGGCATTCTCGGCGTGCACGTCTTCGGGGAGGGAGACCGGACGCTGGCCGAGAGCGTGCTGGAGGCCCTCGGCACTGCAGGGCTGAGGCTCGCGACCGTCGAATCATGCACAGGCGGGCTGGTCGGACGGCTGCTGACCGATGTTCCCGGTTCCTCACGCACCTACATCGGTGGGTGGGTGACGTACACCGAAGCGATGAAGCACGCGATGGTCGGTGTGTGCGCGGAGATGCTTGGGCGTGCCGGGGCCGTCAGCCGTGAGGTGGCCGCCGCGATGGCGCAGGGCGGGCTGGAGCGCAGCGGTGCCGACGTGGCGGTGGCGGTCACGGGCATAGCGGGCCCCGGCGGCGGAACTGAGGCCGTGCCGGTGGGGACGGTGTACATCGCCCTGGCGCAAAGCTCGCGCGGCGGCGCCGGGGCGGGTGTGACCGTGCGGCGATTCCATTTCCCGGGTCTGCGTGCGGAGGTGCGCGAGCGGGCGGCGATGGCCGCGCTGACCATGCTCCACTTCGCGGCCAGCGTGCCGTGCACCGTCATGCCCGGGCTGATCTGGGAGGTCGAGGCTGAGCAATGACGGAGCGGTGCTCAGCGCAGCCCGGGATTTGAGCGACGGTGCGTGACCGGCTGTTGACTCCAGTGCCCACCTCGTGCCGGCCGGAGGCTCAGCCCCGACCACCGCACAACCGGGGGTGCGGTGGGTATACTCAGGTCAAGCCGCGGGCGTAGTTCAGCGGTAGAACGTCAGCTTCCCAAGCTGAATGTCGCCGGTTCGATCCCGGTCGCCCGCTTTGTCTGCCGCCGATGTCACACGATGACACCGGCGGCTTTTCGTTGACAAACCCCGCAGATTCCGCGAGTTCCGGCGAGGTGGGCGGGAGCGGCCGGATCGGGGCGAACAGCCCGACGATGACAGGGAATGACCCGGATGGACGCCCGCTTGTGCAAGCGCTTGTGCAAGTGGTTGTGCAAGGCGTGGCGGGGATGAGGCTGCCGATCAGCGGGCGACGATCGCCACCGCTGGTTCGCCGACCGCCGCCAGCGGCAGGTCCGGCAGGCTGGCCACCGCCCCGGCCACGTCGAGGAGTTTGGGATCGGTGTAGACGTTGGCCGTGAGGCTCGGGTCGCTGTGCCGCATCGCGGCCTGGGCCGTCCGCAGCGGAACGCCCGCCTTCGAGAGGTGGGTGCCGAAGGTGTGCCGCAGCGCATGGATGTCGATCGTGCGGCCGCGATCGTCGGTCTTGATGACGACCTCCTTGCCGCCGCGACTCTCGACGCGGGCCAGACCGGCGAACACCAGATCGCGGTCGAAGATCCGGATCAGCCCGTCGGGCACCTCGAAGAGCGGCTCGTCGCTCGGCAGTGCAGCGGGGATTGGCTCCTCCGCGTCGCGGGCGGCCTGCTGCGCCCACGCCAGACGATCGGCCAACCAAGCGAGGATGTCTGCGGCAAGGTCGGTCCGCAGCGGGATCTCCGACCCGCGCCGATTCTTCTCGTCGCGGGCGTTCAGCAACAGGTGCGGCACCCGGCCGCCGAGATCGACCTGGCCCACAGTGATGCTGGCCAGTTCGCCCTTCCGCAGGCCCGTAAGCACAAGGGTCTTGTAGATCAGTGCCCGCTCTCGGCCGATGCGGAGCAGGTTCTCCCGCGTCGCGGGGGTCACCTTCGCCTGAGACTGCCCCTTCGCCTCACCGCGCCGCACGGTCAGCGCGTCGGCCAGCGGGCGGCGCTGGGCGGCGTCGAGCAAACGGGCCAGTTCCTCCTCGGTCAGTGCCCGGCGCTGCCGCCGCGTGTCGGCCCGCTGGTCGGCCACGGCGACAGCCAGCAGCGGGTTGTGGGTCAACCGTCCAGCGCGAACGCACCAGTTGATGAACGTGACGCACGCCTGCCGATAGCCGTTCCGCGTGCCCGCGGACATGCCAGTGTCGGCCTGATCCCGGAGCCAACGCTCGACCGTCGCAGCCGTGAAGTCGCGGAGGCGCTTCACACCCCGGTCGGTGGCGACGCGGGCCACCCGGCGGCGTGCCTGGATGTACCAGTGCTCGGTGCTGCCCTTGAGCCGCAGGTGGTCGCGCCATGCGTCGAGGTTCGTCTCGATCGACTCGGCCCCGTGTCGGGAGGCAGCGTCTTCCTCGGGGGTGATCACGCCAGCGCGAATCAGTTCGGCCCGGCGCACCAGTTGGGCCAGCACGGCCCGCGCGGCGGTTTCGTCGGAGCAGCCGGTCGGGCGCTCAATCCAGTACCCGTCGGCGTTGCGGAACTTGGCGATGTACGACTTGGTCTCGCCGCGAATGCGCACCCGGCCGTCGGCAGCGGTGAACACCTCGGCGGTCCGCACTTTGCCGTTGCGGAGTTGGTAGCGGGCCACGCGCTTGCCGCGCTGAACGATGATCTCCGCGCCGGGCGGCAGGGGTGCGGTCCAGGCTTTGCGGAACACGGTGCCCATCGGGCGGAGGTCTCCATCGCCCCGACCTCGGCGGGTTGCCGGTATCGGGGGTCACAGTCAGGGCCGCCCGGTGGCACGGGTCAAGTCGCCCCCCGGCGGCAAAGCCAGGGGGCGATGCATGTGGGGATGTGCGTGACTACAGAGCGGCGCGGGCCTTGGCGTGTGCCCGCTCGGCGTCGCTGAGCCGCGCCTCCGCGGCCGCGAGGGCGGCCTTGGCCCGCTCGATCTCGGCGTTCAGCCGGGCCTCCTGTTCCTTGCGGTCACGCGAGATGGGCAGATACTGCAGCTCCCGCTCCAGCCGCTGCACATCCTCGCGGAGGCTGTTGCGCTTGTTGGTCGTGGCGATGACCACGGCGTGGGCCTGGTTGACCTTGGCCTCCAGCGACCTCCGCTCGATCATCGCAGCGACCTCCTTCGGCAGGCGGGAGACAGGGATGAGCCCCTCCTCGTAGACGGAAAGCACACGCGTCGCCGCGGACTCCGCATCACCGAGTTCGCGCCGCGCGGCATCGGCTTCGCGGGCGACGGCTTCCGCCTCCGCCTCGAGCTTGTCGATCGCAGCCTGTGCCTTCGCCCCGACCGCATCGGAGTGGGCCTTCGCCTGACTCGCCACACGCCGGAGATGCGCGACGGTGTCCGCGGTGGCCATGTCGGTGCGGATGTCCGCGATGCGGGCGAGGATGGCGTCCGCGGCCGCGAGCTCGATCCCGGCGTCGTTGGCCAGTTCCGCGAGGCGCTCCGGCGGCTCCTCGGACCACGCCGCGTTGATGAACGCGGTGCGGGCCTGCTGCTTCTTGTTCTGGGCGATCTGCGCGAGTGACATCATGACTTCGTCCTTTCCGTAAGGGGGATCACGACAGCGCCGTGCAGGAACAGCTCCCGCGCGGCCTTGACGATCAGGGCTTGGTGCTGGCTGATGAGTTGCTCGGCGAGCGGGGTGGCCCACTCGCGGCGCTCGGACCATCGGTTCGACCAGTCCTCCGGGCCGTCCATGCGGAGTTCGGCGGCGAGCGAGAGCTCGGTGGAAGCCCGAAGATCGGTCAGCAGGTGGTCGAACGGCTCGATCTGCCCGACGGCCTCCAGCTGGACGAGCTTGTTCCTCAATTGTGGCGGGAGCGCCGGCTCCAGTTCGCACTCGGCGAGAGCCGCCGACAGCGGCCCGATGGCTGACACGATTTCCTTGCTCGCCGGAGTGAGCTCCCGTGATGGCCAGCAAGAGCAGCCATCATGGAACACCTTCGCCACCACCTTGTGATTGGTGAGCACGTAGGCGGCGACCGCGCGGCCCGCCTCATGCAGACTGAGTTTCCATCGATTCATGAGATTGCCTCCTCGAGCGCGCGCTCGCACGCCCACTTTGCTGCCCCAGATGTCCCGTACACGCCAACGACCATCCACTTCCCCCTCAGGCACGCCATCGCGAGGAAGAGCCGACGCTGACGGCCACAGCGGTGAGGCATGACCGGAAAGCCCACGATCCGCTGGAGTTCGAAGACTCGGACGACGTACTCGCCATCGAGACGACAGTCGATGTGCCGCCCCTCGTCGAAGGCCTTCGTCCAGTAGGAAGTCCATCGCATCACGCGGCACCTCCCGTGGTTGTGGAGGCGGACGTGTCTACAGCGTCTACACAAACGGAATCCCCGTTTCCGTCACCGCCAGCCGGGTTTCTGTAGACGGGATCGCCGGAAGCGCCGGGCAGGACGAACCTCTTGGCCTTGGGCGCACCGGGCCCGCACTGCGGCAGGTATACCCACTGTCCGTGGCCCGCATCCACCAGCCGCGAGAGCGCGGCCTCGGCGTCCTTCACGGTCTTGAACTTCCTACTCGACTGAACGAGTTCCCGCCCGCTGACACTGCCGCCCTTGCGGCTGATGATGTCGAGCAGTTGCCGGGCCTCACGGTCGTCATCGCCCTCGGCGAGGCGCAGGTAAGTCCTCTCGGCCTCGCGGCGGAACCAGTTCGCCAGGAGCACGCCCCGACGCAGGGACTCGCTGTCGATCACGGTGGTGGGCACGTCTTCACCACCGGCAACCCTGCCGAGGTGGACGACAAGGGCCAGACGCGCGGCCGCGCACTCGATCTTCGCCATCATCGCGCGAGCGCGCTCGTCCTGGCCCGCCATGTCCGCGTTCAATGAGTTGTAGAAGTTGGCCCAAATCTGACTGGCCTGCTCGTCTATTGAGAGGGCTCGGGGCACCGCAGTCCCGTGCGGATCCTCGTCGAGCTCGAGGTCGTACAACTTCTCGACCATCGCGCTGTACTTCCGCTCGACCATCGACGGGATGCCACCGGGCTGCCAGCGCCGAGTCGGGATCGGCGGCATCGACAGCAGGAGCCGGGCCACCAGCCCCGAGTCGAAGTCGGTGCCCGTGAGCGCCGCGGCGAGCACCGAAGGCTGGATCATCCCCGCAATGCACACGGCGGCCCGTTCGACGAGCAGTGGCGGTGCGGTGCGACGATCAACTCGGAGCGAGCTGGCCCGATGCAGCGGTAGCCAGCGCGAGGCCTCGCCCGCGGCGCGACCGTTGGCCGCGTACCGGCCGAACGAGCCGAACCACGCGGCCAGTTCGTCGCACGCGAGCAGAAGTCCGCGCGAGCTCGCGGCGAGCATCGCGGCCAACCCCTCGAGTGTGGTGTCATTGGTGAGGTGCCGCTCACATGCCGGTGCTTCCGGAGCTGCAGGCGGTGTCGCGGTCAGGTTGCCCTTGCCAGACCCCCGCTCCCAGCCCCGCATCGCCTTCTCGTGCTGGGCCACCTCGACAGCGTGCTGTTTCAGCGCTTCCTTGTGCTCGCGAAGCGCTTCGGCATCGCGGCGCTCGGCGGGGCGGGTGACGAGTTCGAGGGCCGGTGATTTGCCGGAGCCGGACGGCGCGACGACCGCCACCCATAGAACCGAGGGCTCGTGCCAGGAGGCGTGCAGCGCGATTGTGCGGGAGTTGCCGATTCCGGCGGCCATCGATGCCAACGCGAGCGGGCCGAGCATCGCCGGATCCACCTGCAGTGAATCCGCGCCGGCACGTACGAGATCGGCGGCGGCCTTCGGCAGCGCGTCCGTTGGGAAGGGCACGAACTCCGGCACGGGTGGCCGTTCGGGCGTCGCCGGTGCCGGGGGCATGTAGTTCTGAGCCTCTTCGATCAGCCGGGCGATATCCGCATCACCGGCCCCGCCGTCGGCGACCCACGACCGCACGTCCTTATGACCGTCCGGCGGAAACGTGAAGCGCACCGAGGCGCAGACGCCGACGAGCGCGGCGGCCAGGGTCTGGATGCTCTTCCGACCAGCGGTGTCGTTGTCGCCGATGAGGACGACATGGCGGTCCCGCAGCAGGACAGCGAGCTCATCCCCGCCGCGCCCTGCCATCGGCGCGCCCACCGCCTTGAAGGCGAACGTGTGCAGGCACGCCGTGTCGCTCGCCCCCTCGGCCACGAGGATCGGATCACGCAGGCTTGTGCCCGCATACGCAGGCAACCCGTCGGCGGGGAAGATCAGGCCGCGCTTGCCACCCTTCGCAGCGGTGTAGCGAGGCTGACCCTCCGCCGGGGCGTCCCAGCGCGTGAGCGCGGCAACTCTCTCGCCCTGGGCGTTCCGCTCGGGGTAGCGCCACCCGCCCTCGACCCGCTCGCCGCCGATGGCGAGCCAGCCGTGCGCGGCCGTGCCTGGGGGCATGTTGTTCGCGTCGAGCCCATCGCTCATCGACGGGCCCCCCGCCCACCCGATGTCGCCCGGGACACAGCAACGCCGCCTGCGGCCTTGCGGTCCAGGTGCTCGCGGAGATCGGCAAGCCTCCAACGCAGAATCCGAGGCCCCAACCGGATCGGCCCGGGGATCTGACCGTTCTGACTCATTCGCCAGACGCTGCGAACACAGACGCCCAGGAGTTCCGCCACCTCGCGGACGTTGATCACCGCGACGTCCGTCTTTCGAACCTGAAGTTCATCCATGAATGCACCCACAGTGCCGTCGCGAGCGGGATCAACCGGCTCGCAGGCGCAGGACAACGGGAACCCCGGCGCACCGTGCGGCGGGGCGGGCTGGTGTTGGATCGCGGCAGGTTGGCTGGATTGGGCTGGGTGGCTGGTTCGGTTGTGTGCGTAGGCGGGTGAGGCTCTACATCACCCATCTACGCGAAAGCCACGCAGCGTGGCGAAGACTCGGGAGGATTATCCGGGGCCGCGAGTGACCCCGGGACCCTCTATATGTGCACGACCCGGCAAAAGTGTCGCGCGGAATCATGTTCCTGTCGTCGTGCGTCATGGCCTGCGTCCCCCAGTACCTTTCTGACGCTCACGCCAATCTGTCGCGCGGAACCGGCCAATCCGTGCCGCAAACGCGTTCCGCCATAGAGCATCTAACCCGTTCGCGGGCGGTTTCCCGAAGACGTCGGTCATTTTCGTGCAGATTCCTGTCATGGCCCGTCCGCAAGCGTCCTCCTGCATGCCTTTATGCAATTTCGGGGAGGATGTGGCGCGATCCGGCAAGTTTCGCACCGCTACACCTGTACCGACACGGGTTTCCGGGTCGGTTGGGGTCAACGCATGCCCCTTTACGTGTTCCCTATGCAGCCGCCGGACCATCTGCCCGGAGAATCTGGCGACGGAGCGCCCCCGAGGCGCGCAGAGTCCCCACTGGTCATCTCGCATCCTGGTCTGGGGTTTCACGACGGGAGAGGACAGAACACGCCACCTGAGCGATCCGGACTCTCGTCCTGACTCAGAGCAGATGCTTCAAGGCCGCCAACGCCAGGTTCAGCTCGCCCCCTTTGGCTTCGATGATCTCGACCAGCTCCGTCGGCGTCCGCGTGTCTACTTCAGCCTTGCGATTGGGATTGACCGCCTTCAAGTCGTACACAGCGTTCTCGATCGCCTCGGCCTTTGCGGTCGCCTCGCGGGCTTCCTTCACGAGCGCCGCGATCTCGGCGTCCACCGAAGCGATCGCTGCCTCATCCCGAGGCTTGGCCTTCTTCAGGTCCGCAAGCCGCTCACGCTTCGCGTCCGCCTCGGTGGACTTCTCCCGGGCCAGGTCCTTGAACGGCTGGGCATCCGCCGCGGCCTTGGACTTTCGCGCGGTCAGGTCCACGGTCCATGACCGATCGGAGTCGCGCTTCGTGGCCAGCATCGCCGCGAAGTCTTCGAAGTGCTGGAGCGTGAGCGGCGTCTTCTTGCCGACCTTTACGTCCGACAGGTCGTAGTACCAGATCTTCTCCGTCGGCTTGCCCTTGGTGAAGAACAGCAGGTTCGTCTTCACGCCCGCGCCGGCGGCGCTGAAAACCCCGCCCGGCAGCGAGAGCACGCACCACAGATCGCACTCGTCGGTGAGCTTCCGCTTGGTCTTGACGAAGGCGTCCTCGTTGGTGCGGAACAGAACGCCCTCATCGATCACCACGCCGCACCGGCCCCCGTGCCGCAGCGAGCGGATGAAGTGCTGCATGAACAGCACCTGCGTCGCGCTGGTGCGGTAGTCGAAGTTGGTCTGTGCGCTGACGCTTTCCTTGCCGCCGAAGGGCGGGTTCGTGAGGATCACGTCGAACTGCGCGGGCGCGCCTTGGAACAGCCCACCGTACACCTCGTCGCCCGTGAGCGCGTTGCCGTGCCAAATGTTCGGGCGGTCGATGCCGTGCAGGATCAGGTTGGCCAGCCCGATCGGGTAGATCAGATTCTCCTTTTCGCGGCCCCAGAAGGTCTCATGCTTGAACCGCTGCACCGCGTCGGCGCTGACCTTCTTCCCGCCCCCGCCGGGCTTGCTCATCTGCCCCTTCATGTACTCTGCGGCTTGGGCAAGGAAGCCGCCGGTGCCGCAGCATGGGTCGTACACCGTCTCGCCGAGCTTCGGGTCGATCGTCCGCACCATCGCGCGGATCACTTCACGCGGCGTGAAGAACTGGCCCGCGTCGCTCCCCTTCTCGCCCATCTTCAGCAGTAGCCCCTCGTAGACCTGGCTGAGCGTGAAGACGTGCTGGTCGCTGATGTGCTCGTTGGAAATCTCGTGGACCTTGTCGAGTACATCCAGGAGGTTGCGCTCGGTGTCGATGCGGACTTTCTCGACGCCCGACATGATCTCGGATATCACCTTCTGGCGGCTGGTCGCCTGGGGCTTGTCGCGCAGCCCTTTGAGGTACGGGATCAACTCGCCGTTGCAGAACGCCAGAAAGCCCTTGGGCGGGCCTTCCTCCAGTTCCTTGCGCTTGTTGGACCACTTCTCCGGCGCGTCCTTCGGGGCCGGCGCGGCCCAGTCCTTCCAGCGGTACGGCTTCTTGAGCGACGGCGTGTACCGCGCCCCGACGGCCTCGGCCTCGGCAGCCTCGCGGTCCTCCGTCTCGTCGAGGATGCGCAGGAACAGGATCCACGTCAGTTCCGGGACGTACTGGAGCGCGCTGGCCACGTTGCCGCGGCGCATGATGTCGCAGATCGACCAGATCGCCTGGTCCACGCTCTGCTGGGTGGTGTGCTTCTTGGTGCCGTTCGCCTTGCCGTTGCTGCTCGCCCGTTTCGCCATAGGCAGCAGTGTATTCAGTGGGCTGTACGCTCTACCTCTTCGGCAAAGGCGTCCGCCTGAGCATTCGGCACAAACTTCACGGAAAACTCGGCCAATGCCTGACCGAACCGCTGCTCGGCCGCTGGATCAGCCTCGGGGTCAGCCGACAGCACCACCAACTGGCCTTCCTTGTCGTCGATCCGGTGGCGATAGATCAGTTGGCCGTTAAAGCCAAGCCGCGCCATTCGATCGTCCAATTTGCCGCCCGCCGCGAGCGATTCCGGGCGCACGTAGTTCACTCGCCCGTTCTGGAACGCGATCGGCACCTCAAACGGCCGTCCCACGGTCGGAAGCGTGATCTTTCCGGGACGCCATACCTTGCGCTGTGCTTCCAGTCGACCAAACACCTCGGCGACACGCGGTGGCAGCATCTGCGCGTGCATCGCCGCAGCCAGTGCGCGTTCGCGGTCGCCCACGAGTTCGGTGTACAGGGCTTCGAGTTCGCTCGGCGGCTCGTCGACCATGACTAGGCGAGGCACCGAGAGCCTCACCGCGTCGGCGCGAGCGGCGGCAAACTGCGTGAGGTCAGACTCCTCGGTGAACTCACCCCTCGCGATCTCCATCCGATGCTTGAACGCCTCGAGGGCCAGTTCGATTCGTCGCAGCTCCTGGCGGCCGGGGTGGAAGAACTGCCGCACGCGCTCTAGCGAGGGCGAAACCCGAACCTCAAGCCAGCGGCGCGAAGGAACGTACAGAACCACGCCGACATTGGCAGCCTCGGCCCGGCTGTCGTCGGGCACATACTGAACGACGCTGTAGAGGGCTCGGGTGGGGGGCATGGCGACGGGTCCGATCAGCCGCCTTCCGTGGCGGGCTCTTGGCTCCCGGCGGCCGTCCGTGCTGGCCAACCGGAGTTGATTCTATCGGCGATGAACCCTGCCCGCCCGTGAATCTGGGCGGCCAAAGCGGCTGCTGCACGGGGGTCTACCTCCCATCGGGACGGGATGCGGGCGACCACGGCATCCACCATTTCCCGGGTGACCGACCGCAACAGGGACATGCACCAGTGCAGTTCACCCGTGTCGATGAACGGCTCGAAGGCCGGGAACAGTCCGTATGTCGCCGTGTCCTTGACCTTGGCAATGTCGGAGAGCCGCTCGGAAAGGTCCCGCCCGGCGTCGAAGCAGTGCGTGTGATCGATCGCCAGCAGGCGGGCACGTCCTGGCCGATCGGTGTCGGCCAAGTACACGTTCGCATAGTTGGGCTTGCGGGTTGCCAGATCGGGCGGATGGCGATCACAGTTCCGCACCCAGGTGTCGAACACCATCAGCCGCGTGATGTCCGTCGGGTTTTCCAGGTCGCGGAGTTCCGTTGCCGAGCCCTGCCAGGTGCGCCCGGGAGTGTGCCGGCTGACGAACGCCGGGCCGGGCTGCGTCCTCGCGCCGCGCGGCAAGTCGAAGCAGGCATCCGTGGGCAGATCGAACAACGCGAACTCCGGCACCGTGAGGCCGAACCACTTTGCCAGCGACGATGCGACGAACTCACTCGCCAGCGCATGCGGCCCCTGACGGTTGCCCATGGCCTTGAGATAGCCGAACGTCGCATCAGTCTTGACCTTCGTCGTACCCATCGACGTGTCAAAGGACTTCTCGACGCGGACCAGTCGCGTCGGCTGCCAAGTGCGAGGTTGGGGTGGGCCGGGGGGCATTTCAGGAGAATTGTTGCCCGAAGGCGTCGCGCAGGAGCGATGCGGGGAGGGCTTCGATCGCGGCGAGTTCCTCGCGGCACCGAGCGATCACCCCCTCGGCGGCGGCGAGTTTCTGCGTGAGTTCGGCGGCGAGGCGGCGCTGGGTGGGGAGGTCGGGGACGCACACCGAGAACTGCTCGACCGTTGGGAAGTAGATCGTGTGATGAACCGCGCCGCTGCCCAAGTCACGGATCGGCTTCCGGCACGCGATGAACAGGTGCATCAGGAAGGATGGGTCAAGGTCGGGGCCGCAGACCCAGTTCACGAAGTCCTGCGATGTGGCCATCTCTCGCCCCATGATTGTCACGAAGCCGACCGACGCCGTCCGCGAAAGGCAGACAGTCCCGGCAGGCAGTCGCACGGCGGCTGAGTTCTCGATGCCGAGCGCGTTCGTGTGCTCGGATGTGTCCATCGCGACCCGGCCGTCCAACGCACGTATGTCGGGCAACTGGATCCACGGGATGTCGCCGTTCCAGTACTCGGGGCAGCGCCGGCTGGGCGTGTGGCCAGTCGCGAGCCTGGCTAGGGAGGTGAGGCGGTGCCATTTCCAGCCAGGCTTCGTCGGCGTGCTGGGAGCAAGCGGAGATGCGTCGAACGGCGGCGGATCACCGAAGACTTCGCGGAGGAGGGCGGCGGGGAGGGCTTCGGCGGCGGCGAGGCGCTGCGCGGCGGCGGCCCGGGCACGCTCCACCGCCCCCAGTTGCTCCGTCAGCCGCCCCGCGATCCGCTCCTGCTCCGCCAGCGGGGGGAGGGGGATTTCAAGGGCGAGCATGTCATCCGTGCCGAGGTTGGAGATGTTCGTGGTCTCGGATGACTTCTCGAAGAAGTAGCGGCGCGCGCGCTCGGAGCGGAGACACAGGAACAGGAAGCGGGGCGATACATCGGCCAAAGGGCGGAGGACGGTGACGAACGCTCCGAACGTCACGCGGCCAGGAATATCGCGGACCAAGGCGAGCTTGCCGACAAGAGCCTTGCTGTTGGCGGTGGATACAAGAAGGTCGCCGGGCCGTAGTTCCTGATGCGGGCCGCGCATGTAGTGGTCTGGGATATAGCGGGCCGAGTCCCATGCAACCTCGTCCTGCACGCCGCTGGTCGTGAGGCAGCCAATAGAACCGTCGAAGGGGTGGGGCTTCGCATCACCGCTTGGGAAAGTTACGCCACGGATCGCGGTGCAACATTCGCCAAGCGCCACCGTCGGCGGAGCCGCGCACGGATCGCGCGGCGCGTCCCTCCGCGCGTCTCCGCGTCCTCCGCGTTCGATCGGTCTTTCCGGCGAAGCCGCGCCTTTCATGCCGCGAACATCCTCTCTTTGGTCTGCTGGAGGATCACGCGCGGCTCGCCCGCGCTCTTGAGGGCGGAAATCCCGCCCGCCGCCGCCACCTCGGGCGTCTGCCAGATGTGCGGGTTCTCCAGACCCTCCGTGCCGCCGACGGCGAACTGGTCGGCGATCGCCTCGATGGCCCTGCGGGCCTGCTGCGGCAGGGCCGCCAGCCACCCCGCGTGTTTGTAGCGGAAGGCCAGGCAGCGTTCCTCGCGCGTGCGCGGGAGCAGGCCGTAGGCCAGGTCGGCCAGCACGTCGTAGAGGTCGTAGTCGTTCATCTGCTCCAGCATGCGCAGCACGCTGGGGGAATAGCCGCTGCTGACGATGGCGTCGATGATCTCCTCACGCTCGGGCGGGTTCACCCAGCGTGCGCGAAAGGTTGCGAGGGTCGGGCACTCCTGCGTGAGGCGGGCCGACAAGCCGGCCTTGTAGTCGTCGATGGGCACGGGCATGGCGCGGCCGTTGCCCCCCACGGGAGCGACGACGAACCGGCCCAGCGGACTGACGTGGACTTCAAACCCATCGACCAGGACGGGCGGCTCAGGGGGCGGGGGAGGAGGCGGAGGGGGATCGGTGCCGCCACCACCGCCGCCAGTGCCCGGGGGCTTGGTGACAAAATCCTCGGCGAAGAGGCGCGTGGCCCCGGTGTAGTCGTAGACCGTGAACATCAGTTTGCCCGTCGGCTCGTCGATGCGCGTGCCGCGGCCGATCATCTGGTAGAAGGAGATGGGGCTCTTCATGTAGCGGAAGAAGGCGATGTTCCGCACTGCGGGGACATCGACGCCGGTGGTGAGCAGGTCCACCGTCGTGGCGATGAAGTGGCTGGAGGAGGAGCCGCGCAGGTCGGGGAGGGCGTCGTTGCCGCTGCTCTTGGCCGTGCACTTGAAGGCGTAGGGATCCTTGCGGGGCACACCCTTGCTGGCACACCACTGGGCATACAGGTTGTTCATCGCGGCGGCGACATCGTCGGCGTGGCGGTCGCGGGCGCAGAAGATGATGGTCTTCTGGTGCGGGCCGCGCTCCTTGTCGGAGTTCACGATCTGCGTGAACAGGTCCAGGCACATGGCGTTCACGCGGTCGGGCAGGAGCAGTTTGGTCTCGAACTGCTGCTTCTCGTACAGGTCGGCGATCTCGGCGGCGGTAACGGGCTGGCCGGTGTTGGCATTGCGCGGGTTGCGGCGGATGATCTCCGCGAGCGTGACGCCTTTGGCGTCAAGGTTCACCTGGGCGAGCTGGATCTCGCAGGCGGCCAGGTATCCGTCCTCCATCGCCTGGGCGAGGCCGTACTCGTAGACCGGCTCGCCGAAATAGGCGAGGTTGTCGGCGGTGATGCGCGCGTCGGCCTTGGCCTCGTCGGTCTGCTCGGCGCACTTGAGCTGGCGGGGCGTGGCGGTGAGGCCGATCTGCACGGCCTTGGGATTGCGGGTGAGCACGACCGACCACTTGCCCCACGCCGAGCGGTGGCACTCATCGATGATGATGTGGGAGAAGTAGTCCTCGGGGTAGTGGCGGAAGAGGAAGGAGGGGTCGCCGTCCTCGCGGTCGATGCCGAGCGTCTGGTAGGTGGCGACATGGACGCGGGCGTTCTTGGCGTTGTTCTTGCCGCCGTCTTCATACACCTCCGCGGCGTCGGCCCCGAAGACGTTCTGCATGGCCTTGAGGCCCTGCGTGCGGAGTTCATCACGGTCGCACAGGAACAGGGCGCGGCGGAGTTGGCCCGCATCGGCGATGCGCTTGAGCAGGTTGCAGGCGATGAAGGTCTTGCCGGTGCCGGTGGCCAGCGAGAGCAGGGCGCGGGGCGGCTGCGGGGGGGTCTTTTCGGCGCAGCGGGCGACCTTCTCGAACACGGCGCGGATGGCGGCGTCCTGGAAGTAGCGGCGCTGCCCCTCGCCACCGGCGTACCGCGTGAGCAGGGGCTTGGCAGCGGGGGCGTCAAGGGAGAAGCCGACGATCTTCTCGTATCTGGCGCGCAGTTCTGAGGGGGTCGGGAACTCGGCGATGGGTCTCGGCGCGGTGGTCAGCCCGGTCGAACGGTCAAACTCGACGAACAGGTGGCCGTTGCTGGAGAAGACGAACTGGACGTTGTGGCGCGACGCGGCCAGGTAGCCCTTGGCCTGGTCAAGCCCGTGCCCGGGGGGGAGCGACTCCTTCTTGGCCTCAATCAGGGCGATGGCGACAGGCTGCGTCTCGGCGTTGACGCGAATGCGGAGCGTGTAGTCGGTGCGGCCGGAGGAGCGCCGGCGGCCCTTGCCGTTGACGATTTCCACAGCCCCGAGGGTCACCTCGCGGCAGATCAGATCTTCCGACCAGCCACGGGCGTGGATGGCCGGGTCGATCAGTTTGGCCCGGGTGTCTGCCTCGGAAAGGGACATGAGGCAGATGGTACGGGGATGGATGTACGGATGCCCGTGGGCGAAGGCCCATATAAAAGGATTGGATGGAGAGGCGGGTTGGCCGGGCCGCGGGGGAGAGCGGCCCACGCTGGAGATGAGGGGATGAGCGGTGTGCTACGCTGCCATCACGAGCATACGGACTGCGGCGATCACGAGCGCGACCTCAACGATGATCGTGAAGGCATTCTGGCTGACCTTGTCGAGCACACGTTTGCCGAGCCACGCGCCGGCGATGAGTGCGGGAGCCAAAGCAAGCCCGGCGAGTACGGCGCGTGTGGAGACCGCGCCGCCGATGCCGTACACCGGCATCTTAACGAGGTGAACAGTCAGGGCCGCGGCCGCCTCGGTGCCGATGAACGCGCCGCGTGTCAGACCGACGGCGAGGAAGAACGGCGCAACCAGCGGCCCCGCCGTGCCAGCAAGCGTCGAGACCAGCCCTGTCGCCGCCCCGACAGGCACAAGCGCCCTTCTGCTCAGATGTCGCTCACGCTGTGCCAGCACCCGCCTTCCAATGACGAGCACGAGCAGGACGGCCCCCAGCACCCAGTCCATGTGCCGAAGGGGCGTGGCGGCGAAGACGAGACCGCCGACGATGGTGAGTGGGACCGCGCCCGCGACATACCACCCAAGCGCGGAGCGGTCGAGGTCGCGGCGGTTGATCCACACGCGGCTGGCGTTGCTCACAATCTGTGCAATCGTGAGCGCGACGACGGCGTCTCGCGGGCCGACGGCCTCGTTCAGCCCGGGGAGCATGAGCGCTGCGCCCCCAAAGCCGACCACTGCCGAAAGCAGCCCGGCCACAAAGGCGATAGCAATGAGTGCGACCCAGAGCATGAGGTGATCGTATTGGAACGGCGTGACCGGAGAAAAAGCCGCGACTCGCGTCGCGGCTGGGAGCAAGGCGTGATGTGCGCCTCACTCGTCGAGGGTCGGCAGCGGGCCGTCGGTCGCTTCATCCCACTCGAGGGCGTAGCGCTCGGTGATGTCGTCGAGGTCGTTCTCGGTCAGGTAGTCGGCGGTCTTCCGATCCTGGCATGCGGCGACGGCCCGCGCGAGGTCGGTCCACTCCTCGATCGTGACCATCCGGTCCTGCCGTGCGCCGAGGAGGTACAGGGCGGTCTGCAGCACGGCCTCGAGTTGGGCTTGGGTCAGCGCGGGCTGCGGGGCGGGGGTGGCGCTCATGGCTCAGGCTCCCTTCCCGTGTGGGGGGGCGACGAAGACGCCGCGCTCGTGCTTCATGAAGCGAGCGGCTCTGCCCTTGGCGGCGATCTCGCGGATGATGGCGGCATAGAGCGTGGCCTCGGGCGTCTTCCCTCCGGGGCTCGTCCAAAGGTCCTTGGCCTCCATCGCTGCGATCATCTCCTTGGCCCGCATCGGCACCTCACTCGCGGCGAGCACCTGCGCGGCCGCGTCGAGGGCGCTCATGCGCTTGGCGGGAGAGGGCGTCGTCTCCTTCGCGGGCTGGGCGGTCTTCGCCGCCTTGCGGATCTTCCGCGCGTCGCCCATCTCGCGGTGGACCTTGCCCATGTTCTTGATCGTGCCCTTGCGTGCCATGTCGGACTCCTTCGTGTTGGGTGCGGAACCCCGCCGCACAGCGCGGCTGGGGAAACGTGGCGGCCGCGGTTTCCCGCGACGCCGCGTGGGTTCACTCGGCGTCGGCCAGGAAGGCCTCGACGTGCTCGCGGTCCATCCCGCTCATGAACCCAACCAGGTCGATCAGGTCGCTGCGGACCTTGCCGAGGTCGCCCGTGCGGCCCCAGTTGTGCGGGTTGGCCTTCGCGGCGTCGGCGTGCTTCTCGAGTTCTATCTGCAGCACATCCATCAGGCGGGCGATGTCATTGCGCCGCGCGGCGTAGGTCTCGGCGGCGGTCGGTTCGGGCTTGGTCGTGCGCTTCGTCATGGTCGTGCTCCTCGGGGTCGGGGGGGTGTGGTTCTTTGGTAAACAGCGAAGCCCGCATCACGCGGGCTTCAGGTCGTCGGGTCGGTTGTGCGAGTCGTGCTCGGCCGGGCTTTGGGTTGCCCGACCGCATTCAGGTAGTCGATCAGGTCGCCCATGTCCCAGGTGTCGTAATCCACCGGGTCGTGCTCGATCGGCGCGTCGTCGCGATCGCGGTCGGTCTCGAACAGGCGGAATCCGCCCGGCGCTCCGGCCTTCGGCCCCCAGTGCCCGTCGGCATGGCGGGCCCGCCCGGGGGCGACCGTGTCGATGCACCAGCAGCGGCCGTCGGGCGTCTGTATTTCGATGCTCCGCACCGCGAACCCGCGGCGGGCCAGCATCCTGGCCATCTCGATCGTTGTCTTCGTCGTGGGGTTCATGTTCGTGGCCTCCGTGGCGGGCGGCGATTCCGCCCGCGTGTGACACATGAAGCCATGACATTCGCCACGAGGCAAGGCAAACCGCAGCGGTTTCGCCGTCAATCCGCGACATGTGGGCAAGTTCGGCCCCATGTGGGCAAACGGGCGGATTCGGCCGGAAATCGCCTGTCCCCGCGCGAAACAAACTCTGTCTCCCCGCGCGGCTGTTCCCGTAGGCATCGCCTTCGACCGTCCCCCGCCAAGTACCTACGCAGGGGCAGCCGGGCGTCTATGTCTACAGAATCCCCGCCCACGGCGGTGTGGTCGCGGGTTCTGTATGCGTAGACGCGTAGACGCCGCCAACGTCCCGCCACGCTGGCCCCACGTGCGGCCGTTGGGCCAAGCCCGGCGTCGGGGCCAGTGCCGGGCCGGGCCGCCCGTGGGCGAACGTAGCGGGGCGGGCGCGGGGGCGGGATTTCCGATTATGCGCGCGCTTGTGCAAGCGCGTGTGCAAGCGAACGTGGCGAACGTCGAAAGTGGCCAGATTCACGGGGCTTTCGATCGGCAGCCCGGGCGTTCCCAAGCTGAATGTCGGGAGTTCGATCCTCCTCGCCCGCTTTCGCTGCCGCCGATGTCACTCGATGACACCGGCGGCTTTTCGTTGACAAACTCGCAGAATCCGCGAGTTCCGGCGAGTCGATCGGGAGCGGCGGGAGCTCGGCCAACAGCCCGACGATGACAGGGAATGACCCGGATGGACGCTCGCTTGTGCAAGCGCTTGTGCAAGCGGGTGTGCAAGGTGTGGCGGGGATGATGCTGCCGATTGGGGTGGTCACAGTGCGGTACGACACCGCGTAGGCAGTTGGCCACAAGGAGGCGGGGGAAAACGGAGTGACCATCGCTGCCGAGGAGTTGGGTGCCGGGGTCGCATCTGCCGGGACTTCGCCTAGACTCTCTGTCCTGATCCACGACGGGCCAGCCCGCCTCAAAAGTTGGAACACTGCATGTCGCGCAACACCACGCCGCCGTAACCCAGCAGTCTGCCGCGTCCCTCCGCGCGACCTTTGGGACGCCCCGCAAATAGCCGTACTGCGATCATTTCAGCACACGCGTAACGCGTGTGCGGTGAGTCGTTGCTCCTTCGCACGGCACACGCATCTGCCCCATAGTCCGGATCCTGCATGTCTGAGATCACCATCAAGCTCCCGCGTTTCATCCCATTCCGTCCGCGCATGTTCGATCTGCGCTCCGCCTCCAGCGGCTCGCCGAAAGCAGAGGTTTTTTCTGGCCTTACCGTGGCGCTCGCGCTCGTGCCCGAGGCGGTCGCTTTCGCGTTCCTAGCAGGCGCGCCGCCGCTGGTCGGCCTGTACGCCGCGTTCATCATCTGCCTGCTCACATCGATCCTCGGTGGGCGGCCAGGCATGATCTCGGGAGCCACGGGCGCGATGGGCGTGGTGGTCGTGTCGCTGGTGGCCAACCACGGCATCGGCTACCTGTTTCCCGCAGTCGTCCTTTGCGGTCTCATTCAGATCCTTGTGGGCGTGTGCAGACTCGGCAAGCTCATCCGCATCGTGCCGCATCCGGTGATGCTCGGCTTCGTCAACGGGCTGGCCGTGGTCATTCTCTTGGCACAGTTTGGCTCGTTCAAGACGCTCGCTCCAACGGGCGTGATGGAGTTTCTCACCGGCACGCGGCTGTGGCTCATGCTCGGCTTCGTGGCCGTGGCGATGGCGATCATCGCGTACCTACCCCGACTCACCAAGGCCGTCCCATCGTCGCTGGCGGCGATCGTTGTTGTCACGCTGGCGGCCATCGCGATCAACGGCACCGCGAAGGACGGCGAGGCTCGCCCGCTGCTCACCGTCAAGGACATGCTCGTCGATAGCACCCGCGCCGCCGCCGTGAAGGACGCTCAGAAGGCCAAGAACGTCGCCGCGTTCGAGGCCGCCCGCGCGTCCCTCCCCGCGAACATTGCCGCCGTGCCCGCCACGAGCGGGCCGGTCGCCCCGATGACTGCCGAAGAGACCGCCGCGGCCATCGCCTCGGTGGACCCGACGAAGGTCGGCATCTCCGGCGGCCTGCCGCGCCCGGCGTGGTGGGACTTCTCCCTGCCGCCGATGAACCTTGCCACGCTGTGGATCATCCTGCCCTTCTCGCTCATCCTCGCGGGCGTGGGGCTGATCGAATCGCTCATGACCCTCACGCTCGTCGACGAACTCACCGAGACCCGCGGCAAGAGCAACCGCGAGTGCATCGGGCAGGGCGTGGCCAACGTGGCCTGCGGCGTCTTCGGGGGCATGGGCGGATGCGCCATGATCGGCCAGTCGCTCATCAACGTGAAATCGGGTGGGCGTGGACGCCTGTCGGGCATCACCGCCGCGGTCGCGCTGCTGCTGTTCATCTTGTTCCTCGCACCGTATATCGAGCAGATCCCGATGGCGGCCTTGGTGGGCGTGATGTTCATGGTGGTGATCGGCACCTTCGAGTGGACCACGCTGCAGACCTGGCGGCGGATCCCGCTCGCCGAGGTGCTCGTCATGCTTCTGGTCGCGTCGTACACCGTGATCATGCACGATCTGGCCACCGCCGTCATCCTCGGCGTCGCCGTCAGCGCGCTGATCTTCGCGTGGAACAAGAGCAAACACCTGATTGCGGACGTGAAGTTCAACGAGCAGGGGAGCAAGATCTACCAGCTCCACGGGGTGGTCTTCTTCGGCAGCGTGAGCCGCTTCAAGGATCTGTTTACCCCGCAGGACGACCCTCAGGATGTGGTCATCGACTTCTACTTCAGCCGTGTCTACGACCAGTCCGCCCTTGAGGCCATCAACGCGCTGGCCGAACGATACCAGAAACTCGGCAAGCGCCTGCACCTGCGTCATTTGTCCGAGGACTGCCGCAAGATGCTCGACAAGGCCGGAGACTTGGTCGAGGTCAATATCAGTAAAGACCCGCACTACCACGTGCTCTCCGAACGCGGCAAGTAGCGACTACGGACGGGGCTGGACATCGATTGGCGTCAGCGGGCGACCACCGCGGTCGCTGGCCCGCCAACCCCGGCCAGCGGCAGGTCCGGCAGGCTGGCCACCGCACCGGCCACGTCGAGCAGCTTCGGATCGGTGTAGACGTTGGCCGTCAGGCTCGGGTCGCTGTGCCGCATCGCGGCCTGCGCCGTCCGAAGCGGAACGCCCACCTTCGACAGGTGCGTGCCGAAGGTGTACCGCAAGGCGTGGATGTCGATCGTGCGGCCGCGGTCGTCGGTCTTGACGATGACCTCCTCGCCCGCTTTGTCTGCCGCCGATGTCACCCCCCCCACGGGCGATGACACCGGCGGCTTTTCGTTGACAAACCCCGCAGAATCCGCGAGTTCCGGCGAGTCGATCGGGAGCGGCGGGAGCTCGGCCAACAGCCCGACGATGACAGGGAATGACCCGGATGGACGCTCGCTTGTGCAAGCGCGTGTGCAAGCGCAGGTTCAAGCGGGTGTGCAAGGTGTGGCGGGGATGAGGCTGCCGATCGGCGGGGCAGCGTCAGGTCGTCCCGCCCTCAGGCCGATGAAGCGGAGAGGCGGTTCGTCGTACGCTTTGGTGATGACGGCAGATGTCCATGCCCCCGAAGGGGCCGAAGCTCCTGTTCGTCCACAGCAGCGACCTCGACTCGGTCAAGCTGGACGAAGATGAACGTGTTGATGGAGCGGAAACGCTGATGGAGCTGCTTCAGGCTCCCAGCCAGTCCAACTGCTCATCCGTCACCGCATCGCCATGCAAGGCTGTTCGCGCCTCGCACATCGCCGGTTGCGCGGTTCTGGGATAGCCTCTACTCGGCTGAGCAGCGAGTCCGATGGTGACGGTCGAGAGCGGGCGACGGGATTTGAACCCGCGACATTCAGCTTGGAAGGCTGACGCTCTACCACTGAGCTACACCCGCGCTGAGGCAACTGTATCCCGGCGGGGGGGTCAGAGGTCTGGGGTCTGGGGCAGGTTTCTGGAGAAGGGGACCGGGGAAGGGGACTGTGGTCGGAAGTCTGGCGTGAAGATGCGGGCGCAGCCCGCGTGTGGGTCGGCGGCGCGAGACCAGCGACTCAGGATCAGCGGCGCGAGATGACCTCTTCGAGCGGGAAGCGGACCTTGGGCTGTGCGGCGTAGGGGTCATCGGCGGCGCGGTAGCCGGCCGTGGCGACGCAGACGGTGGCGTAGCCCTTCTCGCGCAGGCCCAGAGCGCGGTCGTAGGCGGCCGCGTCGATGCCCTCCATGGGGCAGGCGTCGACGCCGAGCATGGCGGCGGTCGAGAGGAAGAACCCCAGCGCGATGTAGGTCTGTCGCGAGGCCCAGGCGCCGACGTCGAATCCCGGCGCGGGCTTCTCCAGCCAGCCCATCATCGAGGCGCGGAACCCCGAGAGGGATGCGGGATCGACCCCGCGGACCTGCGCGGTACGCGCGACGTGGCGCTCGATATCCGCCGGGGTCATCTCCGTGCGCCGGGAGAATACGACCAGGTGGGAGGCATCGGTGATCTGCGACTGGTTCCAGCTCGAGGCCCGGAGCGTTGCGCGCAGCGGCGGGTCGGTGATGACCACGAAGTGCCACGGCTGCAGCCCGAACGATGAGGGTGAGAGCACCAGCGCCCGCTCCAGTGCGTTCCACATCTCCGGGGCGATCTTCCGGGCCGGATCAAACTTTTTGACGGCGTAGCGCCAGGTCAGGCGGCTGAGGATCGACTCATGGTCAGCGATCGGGTTCATGGCAACTCCTGCAAAAAGCGGCTCGACCGCCCCCCTCGGCCCCCCACTCACGCGTACTCCTCCAAGATCACACTCCACAGGCTCGCACAACGCGGGCCGCGGCGATGCCGAGGCGGAGCGTAGGCTGAAGGCTCAGGCCACAGCGCGCTGGACGCCGCAGACCACCATGAAGATCCGATGTCAGCCCGAAGACTTTCGCGTCGAGGAGCGACTCGATCGCGGGGTTGTCCCATCGTCGTCGGGCTCATGGTCGCCCGCGTCGGCGTTCGCCCTGTTCCGGGTCGAGAAGCGCTCGATGACCACGCCCGACGCCGCGGGCGCGCTGGCACGGCGGCTCGGCGTACGCGCTGCGGATGTACGCTGGTGCGGGCTGAAGGACCGGCACGCGGTCGCGCTGCAGCACCTGAGCGTGTGCATCCGCACGCCCGCCTCGGCGTCGGCGCTGCCCCAGCGTGCTGAATCCGGGACGGCGGAGGGCCGGTGGTCGGCGCACCTGATCGGGTTTGTCGGGCGTGAGGCCTCCGCGGGCATGATCGCGGGCAACCGCTTCGTTCTGGTGCTGCGCGGGATGACACGAGCCGAGGCCGAGACGCTCCAGACCAGCTCGCGCCGGTGGTGTGTCGGGATTGAGGCGGGTGATGAGGCAGGTGGTGAGATGGGAGATCGGGAGGTGCACGGCACGCTCCGGCTGGTCAACCTCTTCGGGCGTCAGCGGTTCGTCTCGGCGGCGCACGGGCGGGGGTTTGCGGGGCGCGAACTGATCGAGGGGCGATTTGACCGTGCCGTGCGCCTGCTGATCGCCACGCCTGTACGCGGAGCCACTGGGGGACGCGGACACCTGCTGAGGTCGTGCGCCGCGGCGTGGCCGAGCGACTCGACGCACGCCGAGAGTGACGATGATCCGCGCCGGGAGTGGGACGGCTGGCTGAAGGCCGTACCGGGGCTGCCGAACGTTCCCGAGCGGAGAGCGGCGGAGGTGATCGCCCGCGCGGCGGCGGCGGAGAAGGTCGCGGTCGGGGGTGGCGATCGGGCGTCGGCGGAGTCCCGCGCGGGGGCGGGCGGGCTGGCGATGCGGGTCTTTCGCGAGGCGTTCTTGGCCCTGCCGCATCTGACGCGACAGATGGCCGTCGAGGCGTATCAATCGTGGCTTTGGAATCGTGCGGCGAGGATGCTGACAGCGACGGCGTGTGCTGGTGCAGATTACGATCGTGATGGTGATGACGCCGGGCCGTCGGGCGATCGAGCGTGGACGGCGGGGCTTTCACGGCTGGTCGGTGTCGGGATGCCTATGCCCTGGCCGGGGTTGGCCGTGGCACGGGGCGGCTTGCGCGACGAGGGGGTCTGGCGCGGGGCAATGGACCGCGCGCTCGAGACCGAGGGGCTGCGCCCGGAGCGGCTGGTGATCCCCGGGGTGCGACGCCCGGCCTTCCGTGAGGCGTGGAGGAACGTCGTGGTGGAGGCGACGTCGTTCCGGCTTGGGCCGGTGGTGCGCGATGAACTGGCGGCTCGGGGAGCAACGGCCGCCTGGGCCCGAACACTGGAGTTTGATCTGCCGCGCGGGGCGTACGCGACGACGGTGCTGGAGGGGCTGGTCAATGCGCGGCAGGCGGCTGGGGTGCCCGATGTGGCCAATGCGCATGACCTGCCCGGCGCGGTTGATGCCGCCGACACGGACGACGGCGTCGAGGGGGATCAGGATGACGGGTTCAGTACCGGCGACCAAGAGGGCGGGTCGGCTGGCCCCGGGGGGTCGGAAGAGTCTGCCGGGCCGGGTGGGCCGAGCGGGCCACGCAGGCATGACAGCACTGGCGGAACTGTCGGTAACGGCGGTGTGGGTTGATCTGACGGCGGTGAGCGGATCGGTGTGCGGGAGTGGTGCGAGGAAGAGGAGTAATGGGGGGTGCGCGGGGGGTGCGCGGGGGGTGCGCGGGGGGTGCGCGGGGGGTGCGCGGGGGGTGTGCGGGGGGTGTGCGGGGGGGTGGCCGAGCGAGCGGGCTTGCGGCAAATGCGGCCCGGGGACGGAGAAAATCGCGGCGGGTCGCGCGGGAAGATGGCGGGAAGGCCGCGAGAAGGGAGGGGATTTGACCGATGGAGAGGGGCCGCTATCGTTGGAGCCCGGCCGAGAGGCCGGCCCCGGTCCCCGATAGCTCAATGGTAGAGCGAGCGGCTGTTAACCGCTAGGTTCTAGGTTCGAGTCCTAGTCGGGGAGCTTCTGACCGGCCCGCGAAAGCGGGCCGGTTTTGCTTTACGGCCCGGCCGGTTTTCAGCGTCCGGGCGGGATGGCGGAAACGACGGAGATTCCGGGGCCAAACGCGGGTCGGGGTTGGCCGTCGCGCTCTCCGTTTGCGTAGGCCCGATCGGGCCGCGACGAGAACCCCCGGCGTTCGCGTCGCCGTCTCGGCCGAACCTCTCAAACTCTCTGACCCTCTCGGTTAGCGCCCCCGCTGATTTGACGCGGGGTTCCGATCAGGGGTGAACAGGGATCGGAACGGTCGCGGAAAGTAGACGATCGCTCGTACCCTCTGTAACCGCACGCTTGGGAGGCGCTCAATGTTGATCTACTGCTCGAGGATCAGTCTCGTACCATCGGAGTCCGACGAGTCTCTCCTCGCTCCAATTGCGAACTGGCTCTCCGGCAAGCTCCAGCGACGTCTTGATCGCGCTCGGCTGCTTGAAGAAGGTGACCTTTCCCCAGTTGTCGTACCAGATTCTATGAGAGTCCGAGCGCGGTTGCACCCCG